>TARA_R110002050_G_scaffold65841_11_pt1 | contig 24139 bp, 24 predicted proteins | sample TARA_R110002050 | Tara Oceans TARA_R110002050 (sample SAMEA4396988) | marine metagenome | biome: Polar Biome; feature: [DCM] deep chlorophyll maximum layer (ENVO:01000326); material: water (ENVO:00002006), including particulate matter (ENVO:01000060) such as... | depth 25 m
GGCATTGGAATTATTTGCCACCCATTACCAAACAGGCGAAACAATACCAATGGAATTGGTTCAGAAAATAAAAGATTCGGCCACCTTCCAAGAAGGAATGGCCACTATAAGACAAATCAGTTTTGGACTATTGGATATGTCCTGGCACGGAATGGACCCCTCAGGGATTACCAACGTTAAGGCTCAGGAACAACTTGCTTTTAAAGAAACCGACTTGTATCCAGAAAGCCCGGAAACTTGCATGAGCACCTCATTTTCCCATATATTTCAAGGCGGATACTCCTCTGGATATTACAGTTACAAGTGGGCGGAGGTTTTGGATGCGGATGCCTTTGCCTACTTTAAGGAGGAAGGTATTTTCAACCAAGAAGTGGCCACTAAGTTTAAGGACAATGTACTGTCTAAAGGCGGAACCGAAAAGCCCATGGAATTGTACAAACGTTTTAGAGGGAGCGAACCAAAGATTGAGGCCTTGCTAAAAAGAGCGGGGTTGTTAACCGAGACATCCAATTAATTGGAAAATTCGATTATGTCAATAATCAAATCCGCTACCGCGACGTAATTTGGTGTGCATTATATTATGGACCAGAGTAGATAAATTACAATCCCGTATTATCCTGAATATTGGGATTTAGCTGTTTTAAATGGGCTATAAATGCGCGTTTCCCTTTAGGGGAAATGATGACGCTTTCATATTTGTTATAAAACACCTCCAACCTGTCGAAGGATGTGGCCGGGGCACTTATGGGATTTCTGGTAGCCTCAATTTTTGTAATGGAACTTATTGGAATGGAACGGTTGAGCAGAAATCCACTTCTGACCCTTAGAGCCCCATTTCCAATTTCATAATAGGTAGACATAAAAATGTAACCAATAAAAATTGAAGGTAACAACAACAAGAAAGGCCCAATACTCAAAGAGTGTTCCAAGAACTGGAAAACTGGAGCCAATAGCAAGAGCAGGATTACCACTACCAGAATCCAACCAATTTTTGACTTATATCTTACCATAACCATTAAATTGTCCTGCCCTATGCATAGTCCATGAAATATGACGAATACTGCCCAGCCTATGCCATAGGATCAATTGTTCGCCTTAACGGCATCATATCCCCCCTCCAAGTTAACTACATTGGTAAAACCCAGGGATTTTAATTTTTCCTGTGCCTTGGCGCTACGCCCACCCATCTTGCAGTAGAGGTAAATGGTTTTACTTTTGTCCACTGTTTTAAATTGTTCCGGGAAATCAGGGTCAAACCAATTAATATTATTGGCATTCTCCAGGTGCCCCGCATTAAATTCTTCAGGGGTTCGGACATCTACCAAAATAGCATTATCCAGTAATTCCTGCTTAAAGTCGCCAATCGGCATTTTGCCCACATTTTCCTGTGAACAACTGGTTTGCAGTACAAGTACCACCAAAAAAAGGAATATTGCTCTCATATCTTAAAGACTTATTCAAAAATAAGAATTCTACTTGAGAAAAATCACTTATTTTTGAAACTACAAACAGGTATGACAAAACAAGATTTAAATCCGGATATATGGGTCGATAGTTATTCCGACTACCTCTTTAACTATGCGGTAAGCCGGGTCAACGATTCTGAAATTGCCAAAGACTTGGTACAGGAAACCTTTTTTGCGGGATTAAAATCTGCAAAAAATTTTAAAGGGGAAGCTGCTGAACGCACATGGCTGATCTCCATTTTAAAAAGAAAGGTGATTGATCATTATCGCAAAATAAATTCCAAGAAGGCGAAATCCATGATCCGCATTACCCAAAACCAAAACAGTGAAGCCAATAGCAACTACCTGGAGGAGCAGGTAGCTGATCCTATGAGTCTTTTGGAAAACAGCCAATTGGAAAATGAAGAATTGGGCATGGCCATTCAGGAATGTATAGCCAAGCTTCCAAAAAAACACGCTTTGGCATTCACCCTAAAAACCATAAACGGCCTCAGTACAGAGGAGGTTTGTAAGGAGCTAGATATCAATCCGTCTAATCTTTGGGTCATCCTCCATAGAGCAAGAACAGTTCTTATGGATTGCCTAAACAACAATTGGTTCAAGATATGAAAAGCTGCAAGGACGTTGAAATAATTTGTACTAAAGTACAGTATAAGGAAGCCTCTCTCCTAGAGAAAATCAAGATTAAACTTCATGTTTTATTTTGTAAGACCTGTAAAACATTTTCCAAAAAAAACACCGAATTAACCTCACTCTGCTCCCAAGCCAACATCAAAACGCTTCCTATTGAAGAGAAGGAAAAGATGAAAACGGAGTTAAAATCAAGGACTTAAAAAGGCATCCATCACCAAAATACAGGCCCACCAAAAAATTGGAACGGATTCTACCCAGAATGAAGAAAAAAATTGGGACTGGTTTCTTTTGGTGACCAACAGTAAGCCTCCCAGAACGAAAAATACCAGACCTTTACCCAATACCTCCAAATGTGTCAGGTGATCTTTCATAAAAGTCAATAGAAAAAAAACAACCATCCCGGCGGCACCCAAAATCTTTGTTCTTGGGTACCCAAATCGTTGCGGCAAGGTTCTTAGTTCCGGGTCATCATAATCCAAATCCCTAATTTCAAATGGCAACATTAAGACCAGTACCATTAAAAATCTTTGAGCCAACTCCACCATTATATCCCAATCCAAAGCCATCTCTGCAGCCACAGCAGGTAAAACCACCGTTGTACCCCCCCATACCAAAGCCACAATAAAAATTTTGAGTCCCCCAAAACTCCTAAGGTTTTTTGCGTTGGGCAACAACGGAACGGCATATAAACTGGTTAGCACCATCAAAACGGCAATCCCTATCCAAGTTTCAAAGGACACAAACAAAGAATGATACACGGCAAAGGCCCCGGCCATAAAGCTGACTACCTGAATATTCTTATGATAGGTGTTGGAAACTAGAAAATACTTTTTGGCCTCTACCCCATATTTCACAAAATTGTAGCAGGCAATTGTTCCGAAAAATACAAGATACGAGATATGGTTGTCCCTGGACAACCCAAAAAATACACAGGTGATTTCAATGAATGCAAAAACTGATAATGCTACATGTATACTGGCATCCAGGTAAAAATGAAATAAATAGCTACGCCAGTTCATAAATCAAAAGTAACCAAAGTGTTCATAACCTCTTATTTTAGTTAAAAACTTTGAAGGAGTTGAAGGTGAAAGCTGCAAAATAAACATAAATAATGAGTATTTTTGCTGACCTTTATTTTAGATTAAAATAGCTTGAATTTATGAGGACAGACGTATTTGCCTTGCGCCATATTGGCATTAGAGAAGAAGACCTTCCACAGATGCTTAAAACAATCAATGTCAACTCAGTGGACCAGTTGATAAATGAAACCATTCCTAACGATATTCGTTTAGCAAAACCCTTGGCCTTGGAGACGCCCATGAGTGAGCACGAGTATTTGTCCCATATCCAAAATTTATCCGAGAAGAATAAAGTTTTTAAATCCTATATCGGTCTGGGGTATCATGAAAGCATAACTCCTTCAGTGATAAAAAGAAATATTTTGGAAAATGCCGGATGGTACACGGCCTATACCCCTTACCAAGCTGAAATTGCCCAGGGGCGCTTGGAGGCCTTATTGAATTTCCAGACCGTAATAGCGGAACTTACCGGAATGGAATTGGCCAATGCCTCCCTTTTGGACGAGAGTACTGCCGCCGCAGAAGCCATGACCATGCTCTTTGATGTGCGCAGTAGGGATCAAAAGAAAAATAACGTTTTAAAATTCTTCGTTTCCGAAGAGATATTACCACAAACCTTATCACTTTTAAAGACAAGGTCAACTCCCCTAAAAATAGAACTAATTGTAGGCAACCACGAAAACTTCGAATTTGACGATGATTATTTCGGTGCCCTGCTGCAGTATCCGGGAAAACACGGCCAGGTATATGATTATGCCCCATTCGTGGCCAAAGCGGCAGCAAAAAATATAAAAGTTGCCGTTGCAGCCGATATTTTAAGTTTGGCAATATTGACCCCTCCTGGTGAATTTGGAGCCGATGTAGTGGTTGGAACCACTCAACGTTTTGGAATTCCATTAGGCTATGGAGGCCCCCATGCCGCCTTTTTTGCAACAAAGGAAGAGTACAAAAGAAATATCCCAGGCAGAATTATCGGAGTTACCAAGGACACCGATGGCAAACCGGCGTTGAGGATGGCGCTTCAGACAAGGGAACAGCATATAAAACGGGATAAAGCTACCTCCAACATCTGTACAGCTCAGGTACTGTTGGCAGTAATGGCTGGAATGTACGCCGTTTATCACGGTCCAAAAGGACTGAAGTACATTGCAAACAAAGTTCATTCCACAGCCGTAACCCTAGTGGATAGCCTTGAAAAACTGGGGCTGTACCAAACCAATACTACATATTTTGACACCATTAGCATAAAGGCCAATTCCTCCAAAGTGAGACCTATAGCTGAAAAACTCGGGGTTAATTTCCTATATGTTGATGCAGATACCATATCCATTGCGTTGAACGAAGCCACTTCCATTAAGGATCTACAATTAATAGTCACTATTTTCGCGGAAGCCCTTGGGAAGCAACCCATTGCAATCAATGGCCTCTTGCCCCATTCCCTCCTTGAGAACAAATTTGGGCGCACCTCAACGTTTTTAGAAAATAGCGTATTCAATACCTATCACTCGGAAACCGAATTGATGCGGTATATCAAAAAACTGGAACGAAAAGATTTGGCGTTGAACCACTCCATGATTTCCTTGGGATCCTGTACCATGAAATTGAACGCGGCCTCGGAAATGCTTCCGTTGAGCTTGGCGCGTTGGGGAAACATCCATCCCTTTGTTCCCGTTGAACAAGCCGAAGGGTATCAGATCATCCTTAAGGAATTGGAAAAAGACCTTAATATCATTACTGGATTTGCAGGTACTTCTTTACAGCCAAATTCTGGAGCACAAGGAGAATTTGCCGGCCTAATGGTCATAAGGGCATATCACGAATCCAGAGGTGAAGGCCACAGAAATATCTGCTTAATACCTGCCTCGGCACACGGTACCAACCCTGCTTCTGCAGTAATGGCAGGCATGAAGGTAGTAGTTACAAAAACAGACGGAAACGGTAACATAGATGTGGCCGACCTAGCTGAAAAGGCCGAATTGCACAAGGACAATTTATCCGCCTTAATGGTAACCTACCCATCTACCCATGGTGTATTCGAATCTTCCATAAAGGAAATTACAAAATTGATCCATGACAATGGAGGTCAAGTCTATATGGACGGTGCAAACATGAACGCACAGGTAGGATTGACCAATCCCGCCACCATTGGGGCCGATGTATGCCATTTAAACTTGCATAAAACATTTGCTATCCCACACGGTGGAGGCGGCCCTGGGGTTGGCCCCATATGCGTAGCGGAACAATTGGTGCCATTTTTACCAGGAAACCCCGTGATTAAAACGGGGGGAGACAAGGCTATTACAGCCATATCGGCAGCACCGTGGGGAAGTTCATTGGTCTGTCTAATTTCTTATGGATATATAAAAATGTTGGGGGAAAGTGGATTGACCCAATCTACCAAGACCGCAATCCTAAATGCCAATTACATTAAGAATAAGCTCAGTGGAAAGTTCGAGGTACTATATACAGGGGAAAAAGGAAGAGCTGCCCACGAAATGATTATAGACTGCAGGCCCTTTAAAGAAAATGGCATAGAAGTTACCGATATCGCCAAAAGATTAATGGATTATGGATTCCATGCCCCTACGGTTTCTTTCCCAGTGGCAGGAACACTTATGATAGAGCCTACGGAGAGCGAAGGCTTGGCCGAACTGGACCGGTTCTGTGGTGCCATGCTATCTATTCGTGAAGAGATTGATGCCGCATCCGCTGAGGACAACAACAATGCCCTGAAGAATGCACCCCATACCTTGGAAATGATTACCACTGACAAATGGGAATATCCATACTCCAGGCAACAGGCTGCCTTTCCATTGCCCTACATTTTGGAAAACAAGTTTTGGCCTAGCGTAAGACGTGTGGACGATACATATGGAGACCGTAATTTAATTTGCACCTGCGCGCCCATAGAAGCGTACGCAGAAGCCTAAAAAACTCAATAAAATAGAGCCTTTTAAAGCCTTTCACTCAATTGCGAAAGGCTTTTTTTTTGACATTTGCAAAAGTGGAATTATCTTGAACATCATATCAAATACCAGGGACACAAATTACCCCGGTCCAATTAGTTTATATTTATATTATTAAAATTGCACATTATTATGAACATTGGCATTACTGGCACTGGTTCTTACCTTCCAACTATCGTAACAAAGAATTCAGATTTCAAAAATCACAAATTTTTAAATGCGGACGGGACCCCTTTTAAACATCCGAATGATGTGATCATTCAAAAATTCCAAGGGATTACCGGAATTAGCGAAAGGCGCTATGCCGAGGATAACATGAACACTTCCCAATTGGCATTTTTTGCCGCAGAAAAGGCAATTGCCGATGCAAAAATTGACAAAGAGGAATTGGACTACATAATTTTTGCCCATAATTTTGGAGATGTGACCTTTGGCCGATCACAAGGGGATGCACTTCCCAGTTTGGCCACAAGGGTAAAACATCAACTGCAGATTAAGAATCCCAAATGTGTTGCCTATGACCTCTTATTTGGTTGTCCAGGTTGGATAGAAGGTGTAATCCAAGCAAATGCATTTATCAAAAGTGGCATTGCCAAAAAATGTCTTGTAATCGGCGCAGAAGCTTTGTCAAGGGTCGTGGACAAGCATGATCGGGATTCCATGATCTATTCTGATGGTGCCGGGGCCACCATTGTTGAAGCCAAGGAAAATGCTGGCGAAATCCTGGCGCACAACAGCGCAACTTATGCCAATGAAGAAGCCTTTTTTCTCTTTTTTGGTGAGTCCTACTCCAAAACTTCAAAAGAAGACACACGATATATAAAGATGTATGGTAGAAAGATATATGAATTTGCGGTAACCCATGTTCCTCAGGCTATGAAAGATAGTTTGGATAAAAGCGGGGTGCCTATCAATGAAGTAAAAAAAATATTCATTCACCAAGCCAATGAAAAAATGGATGAAGCCATAATAAAACGTTTTTACAAACTTTTCAATATGGAAATGCCAGATGGAATTATGCCCATGAGCATTGAAAAACTAGGTAATAGTTCCGTAGCTACCATACCCACCCTGTTCGATATGGTGAAAAATGGAAAAATGGAAAATCAATCGATAAAAAAGGGAGATGTTGTTATATTTGCGAGTGTTGGTGCAGGTATGAACATAAACGCCATTGTCTATAGAGTATAATCCTTGGACTTCTTAACACTTTTTCAAATATACTTGTTTTCGTTTATAAGGTCCGCTGCCTGTTGAACCGAAATATACATGTTAAAAACAAACCAGATCACTGCCGATGTACGAAAGAACCTTCCCGAACAAACGTTTTAAACATACCCTGGAATTCCTACAGAAACACATATCTACCGACCAACCCATTTTAGATCTTGGGGTAGAGAATCCCTTTTCCAGGATTATGAAAGAAAATGGTTACCAGGTAGAAAACACAAGGGGTGAGGATTTGGACCTCGATTTTTCAGCTGCCTTGTCCACCAAGGCCGAAGTTGCCACTGCCTTTGAAATCTTTGAACATCTTTTGGCCCCATTCAATATTCTAAGCCAAATTAAAACCGATAAATTAGTGGCCAGTATCCCACTAAGATTATGGTTTTCATCGGCCTACAAGAGCAAGACCGATCCTTGGGATAGGCATTATCACGAATTTGAAGACTGGCAGTTCGATTGGTTACTGGAAAAGGCGGGGTGGGAAATTAAAGATCGGGCAAAATGGACGAACCCCGTAAAAAAAATTGGGATAAGACCATTACTCCGGAGTTTTACCCCTAGATATTATATAGTTTATGCAGAAAGAAAAAATAAACTTGAATCCGACCCGTCAAAGATTAGAAAGTAAAACCTTCAAATAAATATACCCCAAACCCAAATTGGGAATACTTATTGAAATATTTATATGTTTACTAAAACAAACTTAAAGCAGACCGGTCCGATACCCAAAGCAAATAAAATTTTATAGGTGAACTACTATATCATCATTCCAGCACATAACGAAGGTCAATTCTTAACGGATACCTTGAATTCTGTGGTTGCACAAACCATGCCCCCAAAAAGAGTTGTTGTGGTAAATGATAATTCATCGGACAGCACAGAGCAAATAATAGATAATTTCACTGCCAAACATAATTTTATCTCAAAAATAAATGTAAAATCTTCTTCATCCCATTTGCCAGGTAGTAAGGTTATCAATGCCTTTAATAAAGGTTTGGAACAATTGGATGACGAATATGACTTTATTGTGAAGTTGGATGCCGATATAATTCTTCCCAATTCTTATTTCGAAAGAATAGCCAACATTTTTACAACAGACGCTAAAATTGGAATGGCAGGTGGATTTGCATATGAACAGGACATAAACGGCGAATGGAGATTAAATCACCCTATGGACAAAGACCACGTACGTGGTGCCTTTAAAGCTTACAACAAGAGATGTTTTAATGCTATTGGCGGACTCAAAACTGCCATGGGGTGGGATACAGTGGACGAGCTACTTGCCCAGTACAACGGTTTTAACATCTATACCGATAGCAACTTGCACGTTAAACACTTACGGCCCTTGGGAAATGCTTATAACAAAAAGGCCAAACTACTACAAGGGAAGGCCATGTACAGTATGAGGTACGGTCTACTTATTACCCTGATAGCTTCTATAAAAATGGCTTTGAAACAAAAAAAACCGAGCGCATTTGCAGACAATCTTCAAGGGTATTTTTTGGCCCGGAAAGAAAAAACAGATTTTCTGGTAAGCGCCGAGGAAGGCAAGTTTATTCGGCAGCTGCGATGGAGAAAAATAAAAGCCAAACTCTTCCAGTAAGAAAAATTTGGCTTTTATTGAATTCCTATAAATCTACTGTTATTCCATTACCTCCTCAATTGGCTCTCCACTGGCACCTGAAGGTGCGTTCATTCCCATCAAGGCAGCTATTGTGGGAGCTATGTCCGGAATTTCTGTCCTATTTACCGTGCTGCCCTTCTTAATGCCTTTACCATAAAATAGCAAGGGTGCATGGGTATCATAGTTCCATGGCGATCCATGTGTAGACCCCGTATCCCCATATTTTCCACTTCCTGGATCGAATACTATCAACACATCCCCTGAACGTTTTTGATTAAATCCGTTTTGAACTATATAAGGAACACCACTGGTATATTGATTCTGCCACATCTGATTGGCGGTAAACACCTTATAGACACCATCATATTGAATTAATTCCAAAGCCATCTCTTCCTCAACATCTGCAATGTCCAAATCCAAACTCTTGATCACCCTATAATCCAAAAACAACTGATTATTGGAAGTCTTCTTCACAATATCCGTTGTTCCATAGGTATATTTCAAATATTCAGTAAGTCGGTCATCCAATTTTTTTGACTCCACTACGCTAGCTGGCAGTTTCTGATCCCTTAGATAGGCCGGAACATTAATAGCCGCATGATCTGCGGTTAGGAAAACGGTATATTCCCCTGTTCCCACTTTCTTGTCCAGGGTCTCAAAAAGACGTTTTAAATCTTGGTCCAAACGCAGGTAAGTATCCTCTACCTCCTTCGAATTTACCCCCCATTTATGTCCCACATAATCCGTACTTGAAAAGCTAATTGCCAAAAAATCGGTATTATTGTCAGTTCCAAGCGACTCTTTTTCCACTGCCTCCAAAGCAAAATCAGTGGTTAGGCTATTTCCATAAGGTGTACTTTTCAAGATACTATATTTGCCATTATTATCCCACAGGCTCACCAAATCATGGGGAAAGGTAGGTGTGGCCTGACCTTCAAAGAGCCCTTCGTAACTATTGTTATCCTCACCACTTTCCAAATAGCTATTGATGTCTTTAAGGGTTGTCCATGGTTTTTTGTATTTGTCCACACTTTTTTGTGCATTAAATTCACTTACCCAATTAGGCAATTTGTCCATATAATAAGAGCTCGTAATCCAATTACCTGCGGACCCGCCATCAAACCAATATGCGGCATTGGCAGTATGCCCTCCAGGCAGAACGGCACCTCTATCTTTAATGGCAACGGCGATTACCTTACCACGCATTTGGGTGTGCAACCTAACTTGGTCCGTGATGGTCGTCGTCTGCATCCTATGTGGGGACATTTTTCCGGCATCGGAAGACGTCCCTACAGAGTTATAATTAGGATCCCCAGCGCAATAAACACTTTCATCCGCATATTTATCATACCAATCATTTGCAATTATACCATGTACAGATGGTGTTGTTCCGGTGTAAACCGAGGCGTGACCGGCACCAGTAACTGTTGGAGCATAATTAAAATGATTGTTTTTGCAATTAAATCCATCATTTACCAAACGTTTAAATCCTCCATCTCCAAATTGGTTCCAAAAACGGGTTAAATAATCATACCGCATTTGATCTACCACAATGCCCACTACCAATTTAGGAGTGGTTGCAATATTCCGATCAGTGACATTCTCGGCTTTGACCATGGTTTCCACCCTGTTTTTTTTAGATTTTCTCTGGGCATTTACCTCAACTGGATTAAATCCTATTACCAGCACTAAAAGCAATAGGAACAGACTCTTATTTTGCATTCTTTTTATTTTTAAAGCAACAAAAATATAGAAATAAAACCTTTAAATTTTAATTGGAAGTTAAATGATTCTTAATATTGTTATTTTTACATTCCTAAGCAGTAATTTATATTGAATGAATTATATAGCATCAATCGGCAGCTATTTTATAATGATCAAGGAAGTTTTCAAAAAACCCACCAAATGGTCCATTATGAAAACTCTAATATTAAAGGAAATAGACGAACTGGTTTATGGTTCCATGGGCATTATTATTTTCATTTCCTTTTTCATCGGAGGTGTAGTCTCCATACAGACGGCCCTGAACATCACCAACCCACTTATACCCCGAAATCTTATTGGGTTTGCTACTAGGCAATCGGTTATACTTGAATTTGCCCCCACCTTCACCTCTATTATTATGGCCGGTAAGGTTGGATCCTATATCACATCCAGTATTGGAACAATGAGGGTAACGGAACAAATCGATGCCTTGGAGATTATGGGAGTAAATTCTTTAAACTATTTGGTTTTTCCGAAAATAATAGCAATGTTGTTCTATCCTTTTGTTATTGCCATAGCCATGTATGTGGGTATCTTTGGAGGTTGGACAGCCGGTGTTTTTGGAGGGTTTAGCTCCAGTGCAGACTTCGTTGAAGGTTTGCAATTGGACTTTATTCCCTTCCATGTCACCTATTCCTTTATAAAATCGATAGTTTTTGCACTAATTATTGCCACTATACCTTCTTTTCACGGGTATTATATGAAGGGAGGGGCTTTGGAAGTCGGTAAGGCGAGCACCACAGCCTTTGTTTGGACAAGTGTTGTGATCATCATTATAAATTATATTTTAACGCAATTACTTTTGGGCTAATGATAGAAGTAGACGACATACACAAATCCTTTGGGGAAAGTCATGTTTTAAAAGGCATTAGTTCCCATTTTGAAAAAGGCAAGACCAATCTTATAATAGGACAGAGTGGCTCCGGTAAAACGGTATTTTTAAAATGTCTTTTAGGTCTTTTTACACCAGATGAAGGTACTATTAGCTACGACGGTAAAATCTATTCCGAACTATCAGCCAGTGAACAGCGAAATTTAAGGCAGGAAATGGGAATGGTTTTTCAAGGTAGCGCGCTGTTCGACTCCATGACCGTAGAGGGCAATGTTATGTTTCCCCTGGGCATGTTTACCAAACAATCGAAATCAGAAATGCAGGATCGGGTAGATTTTGTACTAAAACGGGTAAACCTTGTTGATGCCAATAACAAATATCCATCTGAAATATCGGGAGGAATGCAAAAGCGGGTCGCCATAGCCAGGGCTATTGTAATGAATCCAAAATACTTATTTTGTGACGAACCCAATTCGGGACTGGATCCCAAAACCGCCATCCTTATAGACAATCTTATCCACGAAATTACCCAAGAATACAATATTACTACGGTAATCAACACCCATGACATGAATTCTGTCATGGAGATCGGAGAGAAGATAATTTTCCTTAAAAATGGCCTAAAGGAATGGGAAGGCAGCAATAAGGAAATTTTTAAAACAGATAACGAAGCCGTAACCGATTTCGTCTATTCTTCGGAATTATTTAAAAAGGTGCGACAGATGTATATTGAAGAGAGGAACTAACTCTGTTCTTCCCGTACTTGAATCTTCGAATTCTTGAGCCTTAGTCGCAACCAATCCGTTAGTTTTTTGGAATCGGTTTTTATTTGTTGGGCCGGTAATCCCTTTTTCCACTGTACATTAAAAACAGGAATGGTATCCAGTTTATTAAAATCCGTTGTTATGGTATAGGAAAAGCCCAAACTGGTTAAATTCTCATAATTGGTCTTGGCTTCGGCACTAATTTCCTGAAAAGGAATCTGTTGTTCAACTATCTTGCTCATTTTACCTACCTCCTCCTTTAACACCTGAATCTGCTGCTCTTTACTTAGCAGTTCCGCCTTTTTGGATTCATATAGTTCGCTCACATACTTCATTTGATCCAGCTCCTGATTTTTAGATCCCTGTACTATTTTTAATTCTACATTTTTAAGCTTATCAAAAGTGTTCTTTTGCGTATTCCAAGTTGCAATAACATTGTCGGGGATAGTTTCGTTCCCCATAAAAACCAATTCTATAAACCCATCCACGCCATGATTGTATTGAATATCGGTCAAATTCTCTAAATAACGACCCTCTCCCGGTAATTCATAAGGGACAATATTGTTGGTCACAAATTGCTTGGCCTCCTTTTTAAACAAGGACTCTTGAAACACATCGTAAAAGGTAAATCCGGCAGGAATCATGACCAAAATGGCCACTATGGATGCCATTCTGGCTATAAATCTTCTACGTTGCGAATTGGCATAGCGCACCATGGGAAAACGCAATAATTTTATAACCAAAAACGTAGCCAGTGCAATAAAAATAGTATTTATGGTAAAGAGGTACATGGCGCCGGTGGCATAGCTAAAATTCCCAATGGCCAAACCAAAACCAACGGTACATAAAGGGGGCATCAAGGCTGTTGCAATGGCTACCCCATATATAACACTGGCAATGGTCCCTTTTTTTGCCCGGGCAATCACCAATGCCAATCCACCAAAAAAAGCAATTAGCACATCCCTAATATCCGGAGCGGTCCTTGCCAGCAACTCCGATGACTCATCCCTTAAGGGAAATAAATAAAAGAATAAAAAAGCGGTAATAACACTTAAGGCCACCATAACCGCAAAATTCTTGAGCGAACGCCTCAGGGTGTCAATGTCATTGATTGCCAAGGATAGCCCCATGCCCAAAATAGGGCCCATTAAAGGTGAGATTAACATGGCACCAATAACAACCGCCGTAGAATTGGCATTAAGGCCAACCGATGCAATAAAAATGGAACATATTAAAATCCAGGAAGTATGGCCTTTAAAAGGAATATCCGCAACAATGGATTCTTTGGTGGCCTCCTGATCCGTATTCTTGCGTATATCCAGTAGATCGGCCAAAAATACTTTAACACCTTCCAAAAGACCTCTAAAATCTCTTTTAATGTCCTGTCCACTTCCCTCAGGAAATTCCTGATTCTGGTCCTTATTTAAATTTTCCTCCATAATTAAGCCAGCTGATCTCCAAATTTATCTTTAATTTTCGCAAGTACCTTTTTAATATCCTGTTCCTTGGATTTTGGATATATGAGCAAAACCTCTTCCTTGTCTACTACAATATAGTCTTTTAATCCATCAATAACGATAATTTTTCCTTTTGGGGATCGAATCATATTCCCGTGGGCATCTTCCGCCAAAACTTGACAATTCACCAAAGCGTTGTTATTATCGTCCTTATCCAATTTATCGTATAAAGAACCCCATGTACCAAGATCGTTCCAATCAAAAGTGGCTGGAAGGACATAAATATTATTGGATGGTTCCAAAATGGCATAGTCTATGGAAACATTATCTGCCTTGGGGTAATTTTCATTTATGAATGCCTTTTCCTGATCTGTATTATAATAATTCCATCCGCTCATAAATAGATGGTATTGTTCTGGTTGATATTTTTTAAAAGCATCCACGATAGTTTTTATGCTCCACATAAAAATACCGGCATTCCACAAAAAATTACCTTGTTTTATGAAACCCTTGGCCGTTTCATAATCTGGTTTCTCCCTAAACTGTAAAACATTTTTTAATGGTTCCCCTTCGTTCTTTTCAAATTCTATATACCCAAAGCCGGTATTGGGAAAAGTAGGTTTTATTCCCAAAGTGCAGAGGACTTTTTCCTTTTCACACTTATCAAAGCAGCTTATAACATCCTTGGCAAATGCTTCCTCGTCCTCTATCCAATGGTCACTTGGAGCTACCATCATAACGGCATCCGGGTTCTTTTTCTGTATTTTTAAGGCCGCATATAATATACATGGGGCCGTATTGCGCATAGTCGGCTCCAAAACTACTTGTTCTTGTTTAACCTCCGGTAATTGCTCCAAGACCAATTCGTTATATCTTTCATTGGTCAAAATTAAAATATTTTCAATCGGGATAAACTTCGCCAGCCTTTTAAAGGTCTTTTGAATCAGGGTATCGCCCGTACCCAACATATCATGAAACTGTTTTGGATACGCAGTGGTACTTATTGGCCAAAATCTGGATCCTAAACCACCTGCCATCAAAACTGCATAATAATTCTCATTCATAGTGTTTTCCCTTAATCTTTTATTAACTCCACCTCGGCATTGGGCTGAAATAGATAGACCTTTCCAGTAGCTACTTCGATACATTCGTATCGCTTTACCCTTTTATTCTTTTTTTGAAATAATTTTCCATTGTATATCCTAAAAATACTACCGTGGGGCAATTCAAAAATATAGGTTTTTTCACTATCCTGTACATCTAAACGCTTCAGGGCCAAAGATAGACCAGCATCCGTATCACTACTCGCTTTTGGGTTTCTAAAATGCTTGGCCAACAAGGGTAAAAGATGGTTTGGAAAAACCTCAGGCCTTAAAAATGGCAACATTAGAAATTGAAATGTTCTTTTCCACTCCAGTCCGTGTGGTTTTATTTTACGTCCATATTTTTCAAAAGCAACCAAATGGGCTATCTCATGAACCAAAGTAATCAAGAATCGATATTTATTTAGAGTGGCGTTCACGGTAATCTGATGGGATCCGTTGGGCATCCTCCTATAGTCACCATGACGGGTAACACGCTGATTCACAATCTTAAGATGTACTCCATTTTCCTTTATAAGCTCCATACTTAAACTTACCGCCCGTTCAGGAAGATACTTATTCAAAGTGTCCTGCATAGTAACAAAATTAGAAATTTTAAGATTCCTTAATGCCTTAACCAATAATTAAATACAAAATACAATTAACGAAACCAAAAAAAAATGTATCCCTAAGAATATTTACACTTTTATTAACGATTAAAGACAACTTCTTTCCACTAACTTTGCATTCCCGTTGAACACAACGAAAAACAAACTATTATTATAATTATGAACGAGTTAAGAACCACCAATAAGTTATTGCTTATTATAGTAATCCCCCTAGTGTTTTACTTACTAAAGCTTCTCTCATTTATTTTTATCCCCCTCATCTTCTCTATGTTCATTGCATTGTTGTTCCTACCCATCATGCGCTGGCTCAACAAAAAGAAGGTATCCAAACCTGTCAGTATCGTTATAGTTATACTCATTTTCATCGGCACCTTAAAAATTGGCGGGGAACTTATACAACTTACTAGCAAGGAAATATTGAATGCAGACAATGCCTTTTTCCAAAAAGCAGAGACCAAATTGGAAACCCTGTTATTGGGTATGGAAGATTATCTTGGAATACCCTATTCCAAAGAGGAGAACATCATCAACAATTTTATTCCCAAGGAAAGTATGATGAAGAATTTTGGGACCACCTTGGATTTTATTGGCAATACGGTCACCATGATATTAATGACCGTGTTTTTCGTTGTGCTTTGGTTGGCAGAATCAATAAACGTTCAAAAATTAATGAACAATACCATACTAAAACAAAAGCACACCTCGGTCAAAACGTTTGTAAAAGTTGAAAGAGACCTAATTAAATTTATAAAAGTCAAATTTTTGGTTAGTCTTTTTACGGGAATTGGAATTGGGCTGGCCTGCGTGTTCTTCGACGTCAGCTTTCCAATATTTTGGGGCTTGTTCGCCTTTGCCATCAATTTTGTTCAGATGGTCGGCTCCATTATTTCCGTTGTGCTTTTAGCCATTTTTGCTTTTGTGGAACTGGAACCAACAAGTACCCTCCTGTTCTTTGTGATTTCCATTACCGGGGTACAGGTGTTGTTTGGATCCATTCTGGAACCCATATTTATGGGAAAATCTTTTTCCATAAATATCATTACCGTATTGGTGATGTTGATGCTATGGGGATATATTTGGGGAGTACCCGGATTGATCATGGCCATTCCAATAACCGTTTTTATCAAGATTATTCTGGAGCAGTTCCCCCAAACCAAGATAATAGCCACCCTAATTTCGGGCAACAAACCCGCAAAGACGTAATAATATGATAAGAAGTGGTCTACTTTAAATTCAGTAAGGAAATAAGTTCGGTCATTTCCTCAAAGGTTTTGGTCACTTCATTCTCAAAATCGGGATCCTCGTTCAACAGCGTATAGCCGTAAACATCAAATCCTCCTGAGGTAGCTGCCTTAGCCCCCTTAAAGGAATCCTCTATCACCAAGCACTCGTTTGGATCATAACCCATGGTTTTTGACGCATGTAAATAAATAGCTGGGTCGGGCTTCCATTTTCCAATGTCATAACAACTAAAGATATTGTTTTTAAAATAAGAGGACAGACCGGCCGTAGCCAAATTCCTTTTGATTTTTTCCTGTGGTCCACTGGATGCAACGCAAAATGGAACTGTCAATTTGTTCAAGACCTGTTCAACTCCTTCCACAGGCTTCAAGTGGGTAGAAAACACCTCGTAGGACCTTTGCCTATATTCATTTTCAAACCCCGAAGGCAATTCCTTTTGTAAAATTGTCTCTAGCTGTTTAATACTATCATTTAAAAACCCACCTTTAAAATGCCGCATGGCATAGGATATATCTATCCCAGCACCATGTTCATTGGCCATATCCACAAATACCTGGTTCCCCAACAGCTCACTGTCTACCAATACCCCATCACAATCGAAAATAACACACTTATAATCTTTCATTGGCTTTATAAGAATTAAGGTGTTGAGTTGGACACCTGTAGTAATTTTCCATTGTAAAGTTTATGACCGGTAAGTGCAAAGTCCTTAATATAGGTAGCCATTTCCAGAGCAGTGGTAGGAGCCTTATATCCAGGAAAGGCCTCCGCCAACATTTCGGTCTGTACCGCCCCCAAGGCCAATACATTGAATGATGGTCCCGTTTCCTTAAATTCTTCTGCCCACAATTCTGTCATTGTAATTACGGCACCTTTGCTGGAACTATAGGCGGATAAGCCTGCAAACTTCACACTACCCTGTACTCCCCCCATGGAACTAATAGTAACCACATGACCCTCTTTGGGCATTAAGGGAATAATTCTTTTGGTGATATTGGCAACTCCAAAAACATTCACTTTATAGACCTCTTCAAATGCTTCCATGGAAGTTTCCAAAAAAGGTCTGTTCAGTAATTTACCCGCGTTGTTTATAAGGACATCGACCTGTTTCCAGTTATTTTTAAGAAACTCGTCCAGTTGGTTATAATTGGACCCTTTGCCCAAATCAAAGGGGAAACTGGAGATATTAGGATGATTTAATGCGGCAATCGGGGCATTATTTCTAGATAGTGCCAACACTTTATGTCCTTCATTTGCAAACAACTGTGCCAATTGAAAACCAATCCCCCTACTACTACCTGTAATTATAATATTCGCCATTAGTTATATTCTATCTCCCTCCTAGGGGCATTAATAATACCTTCCAAAACAGGAATGGTCTTATTTACCAATAAGGCCATATGTCCAAAATCCATTATAGAGACCTCGTCGCCTACCTTATGATAGTGGTCGAAATTGGTAAAATCGAAGGTACAAAAGGTTTGGGAAGGAACTCCAAACTCCAAATGAAATGGATAGTTATCCGATCTTTTAAACAGATTGTATTCCTTTGCCGTAGGGAGAAATCCAACTAATTTTTCTTGGGCATAGGTATTGCTAATATCCGCTAAATTGGATTCTTCATATCCCGTTACATACATAAAATAATCTTTCCCCACCAAGGGAACCCCCACCATTTCAAAATTCAGCATGGTATAGAGATCCAAATTTTGGTCCTTAAGCCGTTTTGCCAAGTGTTTGGATCCCAATAAACCCTTTTCCTCTGCACTGAACAAGGCAAAAATTACACTCCGTTTATTATTCTTTAACTTCCCAAAATACCGTGCAAATTCCAAAACCGCGGTTGTACCGGAGGCATTGTCATTGGCCCCATTGGCAATATGATCATTGGCGACCGCATCAGCAGAACCAATATGGTCATAATGGGCGCCGATTATAACAAACTCGTTTTTCAAATGTTTGTCCGTTCCTTCAATAAATCCAACTATATTGTATGCCGGTTTTTCAAAATTGGTCAACGTATCCCTGTAATTTTTAAAGAAGGGATCAATTCCATTACTTTTAAAAATGTTTTCTATATATCCGGCTGCCATTTCTATTCCTTCACTACCGGCTTCACGCCCCTTTAGTTCATCGGAAGCCAAATAGGAAATTATTTCCCCAACCTTTTTTTCTGTGGAAAAAACTGAAACTACCGAAGAAACTCCCTTGCTACCCTGAACTGCGGAGGCATCCTTGGCAATTGCACCGGAACCATTGGTCCCTGTTGCCGAACCAACCGACTCATCTATTTTAGCGCCACCACAACCCAATGCGATTGATAATATGGCTAGACCTATAATGTTTTTCATAAATTGATTTTTATTTGTCATATAAACGAATTGTATTTTATTCCCATTTTTACATAAAGGTCATGATTAATTATGAATCCTTTGGAAGCATACCTATAACCCTCTAGACCCAGAAAGGACTTAAAGTTAAAAAAGCATCCTGAAAATCAGGATGCTTTATATAATTGTTTAAAATAATAAATTTAAGCCAACATGGTAACCGGGTTCTCCAAATACGCCCTAAGTGTCTGCAAAAACTGAGCTCCCGTAGCTCCATCCACGGTTCGGTGATCGCAGGCCAAGGTTACTTTCATCGTATTGCCTACCACTATCTGACCATTTTTGACCACTGGTTTTTGGACAATTGCCCCTACTGATAGTATTGCAGAATTGGGCTGGTTAATAATAGAAGTAAATTCAGAAATTCCAAACATTCCAAGATTGGAGACGGTAAAAGTACTGCCCTCCATTTCCGCTGGACTTATTTTCTTATTTCTTGCCTTTCCTGCCAAATCCTTCACGGAGGCCCCTATTTGGGTCAATGTCATTTGATCTGCAAATTTAAGCACAGGTACCAAAAGGCCTTCATCAACCGCAACGGCTACCCCAATATGGATATGATGATTATATCTGGTAGTCTCATTGTTCCATGAGGTATTTACCTGTGGATGCTTTTTTAACGCCATAGCACAAGCCTTAACTACCATATCGTTAAAGGATACCTTGGTGTCTGGCAAACCATTGATCTGCTCTCTTGAAACCTTGGCATAATCCATATCAACCTCTATCGTCAAATAGTAATGTGGCGCGGAAAACTTCGATTCCCCCAAACGCTTGGCTATAACCTTGCGCATTTGAGAATTTTTCACTTCCTCAGTCCCCTCTTGCCCTACCGGCAAATTAATTGGGGCCGCAACAGCAGCTTGTGGAGAGGAAGCTTTTTCCTGGGCAGGAAGCGCTTTCCCTGCAGCTTTTTGATTTGGCTGATAATCCTCTATGTCTTTCTTTATAATCCTTCCTTGATCACCACTGCCTTTTACATCCGCTAGGTTTATTCCTTTATCCCTGGCAATTTTCTTGGCCAATGGGGAAGCAAAAATTCTTTGACCATCATTAGCGGTTATAGGTGCCGATTCCTGGCCGCTATTGGAAGGAGTTTCATCCTGCTTAGTTTCCTTGGCTGTATTTTCTTCTACCGGAGCGGAATCTGATCCTGCACTTAATACAGCATCAACATCTGTTCCTTTTGGACCAATTACGGCAAGCACAGAATCTACCGGGGCTGTTTCCCCTTCCTTGATTCCAACATATAAAAGGATTCCTGAATAAAAAGATTCAAACTCCATGGTGGCCTTATCGGTTTCAATTTCGGCAAGAATGTCCCCTTCTTCAACCTCATCCCCAACTTTTTTCAACCATGTTGCCACAGTACCTTCCTCCATAGTATCACTTAGACGGGGCATCTTTACAATTTCGACACCTTCCGGGATAGTGGCTCCTGTAGACTTAGGGGCTTCCTTTTCCTCCTTCTTGTCAACAGCCTCATCCTGTTTTGCCTCCTTGGCATCAGAATTTGCACCATTTATCAACTCGGAGACATCCTCCCCTTTTTCACCAATTATGGCCAAAAGTGAATCCACTGGGGCCGTATCACCTTCCTTAATACCTATATATAATAAAGTTCCTTCATTAAAAGATTCGAACTCCATGGTGGCTTTGTCGGTTTCAATTTCCGCCAAAATATCACCTTCTTCTATCTTGTCGCCTACTTGTTTTAGCCACTTAGCAACGGTCCCTTCTTCCATGGTATCGCTAAGTCTTGGCATATTTATTACCTCTGCCATTTACCTATATTTTATGTTTTACAAATGGATAGTCCTCTTGATCGTATACCATATCATATAATTGATTTATAGGAGGATAATCCGATTCCTCTGCAAATTTTTCACACTCCGAAACCAACTTTTTAACTCGGGTATCTATCTCTTTTATCTGAGCATCCGTGGCATATTTGTTTTCCTTAATAATAGCCAACACTTGCGATATCGGGTCGATCTTCTTGTATTCTTCTACCTCCTCCTTAGTCCTATAATGCTGGGCATCGGACATGGAGTGACCTCTATACCTGTAGGTTTTCATTTCCAGAAATGTAGGACCGCCTCCGGATCTGGCACGCTCTATAGCCTTACTCATCTCTTTGGCAACCGTTACCGGATCCATTCCATCTACTGGTCCACATGGCATTTCATATCCCAATCCCAACTTCCAAATCTCCGTTGAATGGGAGGTTCTGGCCACCGATGTACCCATGGCATAACCATTGTTTTCACAAACAAAAACAACTGGCAATTGCCAAAGCATTGCCAAGTTAAAGCTTTCATGGAGCGATCCCTGTCTAACGGCACCATCTCCCATATAGCATAGTGTTACAGCATCCCTTTTAAAATACTTGTCTGCAAAAGCCAATCCAGCTCCCAAGGGAATCTGGCCACCAACAATACCATGACCGCCATAAAAACGATGTTCTTTGGAAAAAATATGCATGGAACCCCCCATTCCCTTTGAGGTTCCCGTAACTTTACCATAGAGCTCTGCCATAACTTTTTTGGGATCAACCCCCATACCTATTGGCTGAACGTGATTCCTATAAGCAGTAATCATCCTATCCTTGCTAAGATCCATTGCATGTAATGCTCCCGCAAGAACCGCTTCCTGCCCATTATAAAGATGTAAAAATCCACGAACTTTTTGCTGAATATAGACTGCAGCCAGTTTATCTTCAAACTTTCTCCAGAACAACATGTCCTCATACCATTTAAGGTAGACCTCTTTGGTTATTTTTTCCATTAATTGATAATTTATGTAGTAATACGCTCCGAACAAAAACAAGTTTAAGACAGAAACGGAAAACAAAAATACATATATAAATCAATAGGAAAAAAAATTAAATCAAAAGCTTCCTACAAAGGGATTATAAAAAACAAAAAAGGGAATAATTGGGAAATACCAATAGGCTAAAGTTATAATGTTTTATCTTCGTCTCCTACCCAAGGAATGCACTACTAAAGGCCAACGGCAGAATATCGGAAACAGACTTACATTTTAAAATCTCTCCGGTTTCCCCGGACATAATTATAGATATAGGCCGAAGTTGTTTTATTTCATATTCCGAAATAGACTGTCTGCAATTACCGCAAGGAGCTGCGGGCTTATCCACCACAAAATTTTTGGAAGTTGCACTTATGGCAATGGCCTTGATACCAATACCTGGAAATTTGGCAGAAGCATAAAATATAGCTACCCTTTCCGCGCACAAACCGGAGGGATACGAGGCATTTTCCTGATTGTTGCCAATTACAATTTCATCATTATCCAATAAAACTGCTGCCCCAACATTGAATTTTGAATAAGGGGAATAGGCGTTATTTCTCGCCTTCACTGCTTCGATCATTAAGTTTTGATCCTCCTTTTCCAGCTCGTCCACAGATTCATAGACCATGAGATCAAACCCGATCTTACGTAGTTTCATAGATATTTAGCATTATAGAATTTAGTAAAAATAAACAAAACCTGCTTGAAGGCAGGTTTTGTTTATAAACTATATGATTTATAGCAACTTAATCGTTCAAGAATTCTTCTCCTAAATTGAATGTGAGCGAAAACCTAAGTGTATTCTCCAAAGGGTTTCTGACCTGTGAAGTTGAGAACAAATAAGACAGGTCTACCTGGGCCGACTTAAATCTAAAACCGGCGCCCAAGGTGAAAAATTTTCTTGACCCCTTTAAATCGCTCTCATTAAAATATCCCGTTCTTAACATAAAAGCATTTTGGTAGGTATATTCTGCACCCAGTGCCCAAGTAAATTCCTTCAACTCCTCACTAAAACCATCAGGTGCATCGCCAAATGATTTAAAGACCCCTTCAAAAAAAGTGGTCTGTTGATACTCGTCATTATCCGTTCCATCAATTACTCCGTCCTCATTATAATCCTGCGGGGTAGGCACCAATAGTTTATTAAATTCAGTGGTAAGTCCAAGCACATTATCCTGGTCCAAAATAAAATCGAAGCCAAAACCAGCTTTCAAATTGGTAGGAAGGAAATTTTCCTGCCCAGCATCGTCATACTTTATCTTGCTCCCTAAATTTGAAATATTGAAGCCGGCCCTCCATCGGCCATCAAAACTATTATAAGCAATTTCCCTAGAGCGATAGTAAGCGGAAACATCCACAGCAAATGAACTTGCCGCCTTGGAATCCTCACTGCCATTATCCGGCAACTTAAGGTTTGAGCTAATAAATCGCCCGCTAACTGCCATAGAAAATGTTTCACTAAGTTTTAAAGAATAGGAACCATCAAAAGCCAATTCGTTGGGCTTGGCCAATCTTGCCTGGTCCCCTGCAAATTGCCTAAGTTCTATTTCCCCTAAGGTAAAGTATCTGATACTAAAGGCAAAGGCACTTCTATCGTTGATCTTGTTGTGAAAGTTTGCACTCAACAAGGCAATATCCGTGATTATACTTTCCAAATAAGGGGTATAACTCAATCCAATTCCCATTTTCCTTTCAGCGAAGGCAAATTTTGCCGGATTCCATTGTTGGGAGAAAGCATCAGTAGATGTTGCAACCCCCATATCCCCCATACCTGATGCCCTGGCATCTGCAGCAATCGTCAAAAATGGGACAGCGGTAGTAATCACCCTATCTTCCTGAGCAGCAACTCTAAACACCAAGAAAAGCAAGAAAAGTATTGATAATTTTTTCATTTTTACTTGTTAAAATTAAGATTTGGTTTCCATAGTCATCCAAAAGAACCCAAATAAAATTATCCCGGTTCATTATAGTCAAACGTCCTTTTTCTGAATATCTTATATAATCCATTAAAAAAATCGGGATTTAAACTCATTTTACAATATCATACTATACATAAGAATGATCAATGTACTATATTGTATCATTGTGATGGATTTTAGTTGATATTTTTCAAAGAATTATCAATTAACCATACTATATTAAATTTTAAGTCGTTATTCATGTTAAGCGATGC
>TARA_R110002050_G_scaffold433_7_pt1 | contig 24116 bp, 17 predicted proteins | sample TARA_R110002050 | Tara Oceans TARA_R110002050 (sample SAMEA4396988) | marine metagenome | biome: Polar Biome; feature: [DCM] deep chlorophyll maximum layer (ENVO:01000326); material: water (ENVO:00002006), including particulate matter (ENVO:01000060) such as... | depth 25 m
AGTGTCAGTTGGTAGGTGTGGTGCGTTGTTTTTGATGTGATGCACCTGAATGTCTTGCCGAAGCGCCGTGGCGTTGAAATCAAGACCTCGCCCGGGCAGCTCGGCCACTCGTTCTTGCGCATGATCGCCGGACGCTGCGACTCCCAGTCCTTGCGGTACGCCACGCGCGCCGTGGCGCGCTCGAAGGCCGAGTGGAAGCGCATCTGCGCGCACGGGCGTACAGCTCAGACACAACCATTCAACAGGGGGGCATGCGGCAGACGTGCCTGATGCGCCGAGCGCTCGAAGCCGCGCCCGTCGATGATGCTCAGCAGCGTGCGCAGCGTGCGCAGGTTGATGTCGCCCTGGTACTCGTCGCCCGGCTGGCGCTTGCCCAGGCTGTCCTCCACGGACACCGACTCCTGCATCTCGCGGTCGGCCACCACGTTGCGAAGCAGCACGGCCTCGCGCCTCGCGCGCGCGTCGGTGCGCAGACGCACGGAGTGTCGGTCGAACTCTGCCAGAAGCGCCTCTGCAAAGTAACCAATCACCACGGGAATCGGAACGCCTTGCACGGGGTCGTCCTCCTGGCCGGTGCCATCCAGGCGACGCCCCTCGGCCACAGAGCAGATGACAGACACCGCGTCGTCTGCGACATGAGCGGGCCGCCGCAACGGACGGTCGTCGGGGCCCACCTCCTCGTCTTCCACTCCATCTTCGGGGTCCGGTGAGGCCTCCTGACAATGAATTTCACACCCACATCCGGGGAGGCACAGCCTGAACCCAGAAGAGGGCGGCATGGCGCGCCTTTCTCTGCAGCCAACCGGGGTTGGCTCTCCAACCCATGGATAGCGACCAACGTCAAGTGAAAACAACGAACGGTTCAAACCACTCTCAACTCCTAGGGTCCCTACGCTACGTACCCCGACTCTTGCGTTTTTCCAAGATTACGCCGCGGATCGTAGATCGTGGAATGCCCTCCACACCTCCAAATGTGCAGAAGAGCATTTCGTCTCTGCGCTCGACCCTCGTTCGGGCGGGGGGTCGCACCCAATGATCAAATAAATCTCCTTCTTGTTCAGCTTGCCGTCTTCGTTTTGGTCCAGGACCGCAAAGAGATTGGCGGTGGCCAATTGCAACGCGCTGTCCTGCATCACCGGAACCGAGGGCGCATCCTCGCTGTCGGGATCGTATCCCAGAGAGTTCACCAGCTCCTTCTCTCTCTCCGTTGCTCTGCGGTTCCTGACCGACACGAACAGCCGGTTGATGGAGCGCAGGGTGACGAAGTCTCTTCCGGAGCTGAGCGCGATCCAGATCTCCTCGGCGTCCTCGCAGGTCCAGCCGTCTGGACGCTTGATGCGCGCAATCTTGGCATCGTTGTCAGCCCTCCTGCGAGCTTCCGCGTCGGCCTCCACGCCCTCTCCGAACGCGCCCCTGTGCGGATCCATGGACGCGTAGTCTGCCTCCGTCTGAATCGCTTTCAACACGACTTCTCCCATTCCTTCTGGATCGCGCGCCTGTGCAGCTTCCAACGCCTCTTCTGCCTTGAGATCCTCCGGTGTGTTTGCCCACGATGCGGCTCCGATCGAAACGCCGTGCTCAAACTTTGACTGCGTCGTGTGCACGAACGCGGACAGAGCAGGATCCGCCATCGCTCTCCTCAATCCAGTGAGCACCGTCAACGTCACATTGTCCATCTCCGGAACATACCAAGATCCAGAGCCGTGAATCTGACGGAACGCGTCTCTCCTCTCGGACGCCTGGTTGAGCATGCGCGGATGGAACGCCGTGTGATCTTCGGACTTGATCGCCGCTACAAGTCGCCGGCGCATCTCCGCCTGGGAATCAGGAGAGGGTTTCTGCTCGTCGGCACCCTCGTAAGACGACGGGTCAAGCACCGAGAGGTCCAGCTGTTTGAAGGCGTTTGCGACGATCAGGGTCTCCTCCTCCGTCGGCTCATCATTCTCATACATCCTCTTCATGCGCTTGCTCTTTTCGATTGCGCCCTTGCAGTCTTTCTTCAGGTGTTTGTGCAGCTCCTCCACGAACTTCAGCGCAACGCACATGATCTCCTCCTCCCCGCGCTCGCGCATCTCAGCAACGAGCTTGTCGGACAGAAGCCACGCCTCGCCCAGATCGTGGCCCGGAGCCGTAGACAGCCACGTGTTTCGGATCGTGTGTGCCGTGATTGCCCTCGCAAAGATCTTGGGACCTGTCGCGGTCGAAAACCACCCCACCAAAATCACATGGTTGCCCGGCTTGAACTGGCCGTTGTACCGCGCCATCTTCATCACCCTCTGAGCCTGCAGACGCACGTTCAGCTCCAGCCAAGCGGCGTCTCGGACCACGGCTATGTTGTCCAGGCCGCGGTTCAGGATGTGCTGCGGCGGTTTGATGAGATACACGCGGTTGCGTTTGCCGAGCTCCGCGTCCATGCCGCGGAAGTGAATGGATTTGAGCTTGACCGCAATGGAAAAAGCCATCTCGAGCCAGCGTGCACAGTGGGTTTGCACGCCCGACGCCGCGACGCGCTGCAGGCGGCGCTCCACGCCGCCCGTGCTCAGCTCCTTCATCACAAACCCAAACCGCATGCGCTCCATTTGGCGACTGTAGGTGGCCAGACCCAGCGACAGGTTTCCCACCGACGAACTTGAGGGGTCGACGGACGCCTCGATCGCGCGCATCCACTCCAGAGCGACCAAATGGAACTGCTGCACCCACGCACTCGTCAGCTCGGTCGCAGTCTCCCTGACGCTCGTGCCGCTGCTGCCGAGGTAGTTCTCCACGTTCATGTCCACGTGCTTCAGAGCCTCTATTGGAGTCGTGTAGCTGCTTTTGCTCTCCTCCAAACGTCGTTTGCGAATCTGCACGTCGTCCTTCCAAGCCGCCGCCAAGTTCTCAGTGTTTGAAAACGTGGCTTCGTCGCTGCACAGGAACTCGAGGTCGGAAGTGCCAGCTACAAACGTCGACATGACCTCGAAGATGCTCTGGTCGCCAACGCCATTCTCCAGCCCCGCAAAGCGTGCGGACGGCATCGTCAGAAAGCACAGCGCGCTGAACATGGGAGAAATTCGCGTGGAGTCCTTCGTCAACAGACTCCCCTCGGCTTCGGGGTCGTGAAGCATGATGGCGACGGCGGTCTGCGTGTGCATGAGCATGCACAGAGCTCCGAATCGCGCCATCACAGGCTTGTTGTCTCCATGTTCCTTGTGGATGACCATGCTCAGCGCCAGAGCTTTCTGGTAGCTGACTCCAGAAAACGCCGCTCGGCACAGCACCCACAACGACCCGTCCTGCGCACCCATGCGTTCGTAGCTGGAACGCGTGGGTGAACACAGAAGATTCTCCAACGAGGGGGGCAGAATGCCGTCGCCCGTGGCGCGCGAGTTCAGGGCCAGAGTGCGAATCATCCAATAGGACGCGACCACGTCGTCCATCTTCGACGGCTCTCCCGAACTAAACGCCGGCGCACCCTTTGGCGGGCGCACCACCACGGACGCCACGGCCATGGCGTACGATCGCACGGCAAGAATGATCAGCGCGTACCACGGCCCTAGAGCAGGCAGACGATCGCATCTCACTATGGTCAGCTCCAACTGTTCGCTCACCTTCCACAGGAAGGCACGCATGTGCAGCATGTAGACAAAGGACCCCGTTTCCTCCACAATCTCCTCACTCGGCAACTGTTTCTTCATCGTCAACTCGGCCATCATCAGCCCGTGCACCATCTTTACCAGAGCCGTCAGCTTGCTCTCGCGCATGGCAACGAAAGAAGTCCCCGCCTCCGGACCAGCTATGGCCATCGCCGTCGCAGGCGTCGGCATCACGTCGCGCAAAGTGCTGCTGAGCTTCTTGCGTATTCCCGCGGGCAGGCACTCGTGGGCGTCCAGCTGCTCGTTGCCAGAACATCCGAGGCGATCCAGCTCCGTCAAGACAGCAGCCATGGAAGCTCGGACGCGATTGAAGGACGTGTCCTCCTTTCCGTAGTCGCCGTTCAAAATCCACTGGTGGTTGACAATCACCACGATCGCCTGCAACCTGCACAGAGCCTTCTTGTACACAACAGACGACGAGGTCTGGGCGTTCCACCCCAAGCCCACAAGAATCGTTGCCAGGTCGAAAACGCCTGTCGACCCGCTCACCGCCGGCGCCCAACTCATGATGGGTATCGCCTTCACGAGCTGCTGAGCCAGAGAACACGTCTGAGTCGAGCTTGCTCTTCCAAACGACTCCACCACGTCGCTGATGAGCATGAGGTTTTTGCTGTTCTGCGTCCTCTCCGCGTCGTCCTCCGCGCGGTCCGAGGTGGCGGCATGCAGCAGAGCGGCAAAGTGTATCGACGCGTTGCCGTGGGGAATCTTGGCAAACGTCACCTTAGTACCCGCCAGCGCGTTCTCGTGCGCCGTCACGAGGGCATTGGAGAGGAACGCAAAGTTCTTTGCGCCCCATTCCTTGATCAGCGGCTGCACCGGACCGAGTCCTACAGGAGCAGCCTTGGACGTCCCCGGAACACCATCGGAAGCCATTTGCCGCTACCTTGAACAGATGCCAGTGGCCGAATACTTCCAGTGTTCTGACCAATCCATAGCGGCGGTGCAAGGACTTATGGTTACGGACGGAGGACCAACGCTTACTGCAACCGACGCATTCCTACTCATGATCGCGTTCCTACTCGCGGTCTACGCAGGGCAGCAGTGCAGCAAGCAGTGCCGGCAAAATCACCGGAGAGCTCTTCTTGACGAGGACGCTCCGTCGAGGGGGAGGCGCATGCTGTGGATCGTACCCTTGCCGTTTGGAAAAGCGTACGGCGTCACCACCTGCAAGGAGCAGAACCAGCCCCTCCTCGTCCCATTCAACAATGGTCGTTAGAGTGCTAGGTACCAGCATCTGAACGCGGTGCGTGTGTACACTCACACCTTTTGATTAAAATACAACCCTGGAAGGTCCGCGGTCGATGCCACCGGCGACGGGGGCATCAGCGCGTCGTCCCCGCTCTCGTCACCACCGATTGTCCAGGCGGTCACTTCGAAGCAAGCGGCGTCGTACTTCATGACCTCGTTCGGGTCCGACTGCTCCGTGCCAGACCTGTAGACGTAGCGCTTGCCGGTCGGCGCGACCCTTCCAGTCGTCTCGTACCCTCGGAGAACGGCTCCAATGATCACAGCGACCGCGCCGACCCAGAATCCAGCGCCAAACCAAATGATCAGGTACATGAAGCCCAGCGGGACTTCCAGAAGAAACCACCAGGGGCTTCCGCTGCACGTGCGGCACCCGTGCCAGCACAGCAGCACCGCCCGCGTCAGCCTCCACTCCTGCTTCCATTCTCGCGCGCTCCGTGCCGACCACAGCCGCCGGTATCTGAAGGCGTGCCATATAAACGTCGTCATGAGAATGGGAACGATCTGCGACACGAAGATGACGCCCAGTCCGACTCCAAACTGATACTTGATCGGTGCGCCAAACCAGAACTGAGCATAGAGCAGGTGCGTCAGCTCCTCTCCCGCCGCCACCACAAACGCAGTTATGGCTATCTGGTACATGACCTCTCTGGGATCGACGTGACGAAATGTCAGCTCAGAAGGCTTCTCGTTCGCGAAGTCGTCGTCGCCGTACACCGTCTGTACGCTCAACGCGTTGAGCGTGCGCCATTTGCATACCAGCCTCACGAACACCTCGCCGTAAACTACCAGCAGCGGACCAAGAATCAACCAGATCGGAAAGGTCCACCAGAGATCATTCCAGACGCTGCCGTGGTTGAGAAGCACGTACAGAGGGAAGGAAACATACTCCATAAACGTGAAGTCTTCGCCACGGCCTATCACCGCTCCCCACACGATCGGCTCGCCGTCGGTGCGGTTCAGGTGGTCCACCAGCCGAATCGTAAAGTGCTTGTCGGCGCAGTTGACACCCTTGAGACCCGTGCTGTCGTACTGGCGCGTGGCGTCGCCGGGCTTTCCGGGAAACACGCTGCGGTAGGTGGTCTGCGTGAAGGGCTCGATCTCCGCGGGCTCGTACCCCTGCTCGGCATACGCGACGCGAGTGTCCCAGCGAACAGGGTCTTCCGACGGCACACATCCGCCACAGCCCACAAACAGGTCGTAGGTCGTCTGGTCAACCTCGTCGCGGAACACCGCGTCTATGTCAATCTTCTCGCCGTTGAGAGTGTCAAACGGAGTGCTGTCGTCGTCGACGTGAACCTCGATGCCACCCGAACCTTTTAAGTAAAAAACTTGAGACCACGTGTGCACGTGCGGGGGCGTGCAGCAGTTCTCCGTGCACATGGTGCCACCGTAAGTGGGCACGTGCCCGTCTGCAAACCATGTCCGCGTCAAAAGCAGCAACGTTACTCGGTACGCAAACATTCTCAAGAAGCGAGTCTCCCAACCACTCTACCCAACAACAAACCAAGTCGCTGCATGCATATCTCATCTAGCCCGGGGTTTCACGCCCCACAGTTGAGACACGCCTCCGGGTTGTCACGACGGCACGCGTCCGCCTGCGCCGTCGTCTCTTCCTCTGTCTTGCCGTCCTCGACCGCCTTTTCCAAAAGGCGCTTCTCCCTCTCGACCTTTGAGGCGTGATCCGAAGGCCTGTACATCCCAGCCTCGATGCAACGAATGCCACCCCCCGGGTACTTGAACTCGAGCAGCGCCTTGTACACCTGCGCGTTCACACCGCCCTCCTTCTCGTCGTCGCTGTCGTCCAACGCGTTGAACAGGTCGATGTTGGCCAGAGCATCCTCTCTGGAAGGCGCGTGCAACGGGGGCTGCAACGACTTGGGCTGAGGCCGCGTAGCCGCGAGGTCCGCGTCACTGAGCTCCAGCTTCTTAACCTCGTCGTTAAGCTCCTTGAGCTTCTTGCTGATGTCACCCGGCGCCGTTTTATTTTCGGCGGCTTCCATCATCACCATCTGCTGCAAGAGCGCGCGCTGGGCGTCGGGATCGTCCGACTTGATCGACACTCCCATGGCCTTTACGTCCCTCCAGAAGAGCGCACGACCCGCGTCGGTCTGCGGGTACGCGCGGACGCTACCATCCGGAAGCTGCATCTGCAGCTGCGGCGGGTCTCCATCGAGCAGGCCAGGGCAAAGGCCTATCGTCACTGGGGGATTGTCATCTTTTTTGGCACTATGCATGACACACACTCATTCAACTCCTCCCTCAGACTCTTGCTCCGTTCCGAACGGCGCACGGACGTTTGCCCTAGCGGGTGCCTCTCTACTTTTTGATTCTATCCGCAACCTTCTTGATGAACTCCTCGCCTTTGAGGGTTCGCGGAACCCCTCCACCGCCCTTTCCCTGCAGCACCATGTTGTAGCGCTTCACGCCGGGCGACGACATCTTAACATCCTTATTGACCAGGAACGTGTTGGTGCCGGGCTCCTGACCCGCAAGTTCGTGCAGGTCGGTCATGCCCTCCGCGTTTATTTCCAAAAGCGTGTTCACGAACGCGTCCGGGTCCGGGCCGTCCGTCGCCGAGTCGACCAGCCCGTATTTGACCAGCTCCTTCTTGGACTTGCCAACATTGTCAATCAGAGTGATCTCGTAGTACGAGGCGCTCGGCTTTCCGCACTGGTACGCGTCGTTCGAGTACGGCTCCTGCCACTCGCCAAATACAGATTTCATACGATCCACAATGTACTTCCCGTAGCGCCGGCGGTTCGCGCCGACGCTCAGGCCACGCAGCCGAACATCGATGCGTGTGGACGGAGCCTCCGCCGTCTTCTGGCCGTAGGGAGCGTCCTTTGTGGACTGCAGATCAATCTCCACCTCAATGACCCACGGGGCGGCGACATCGCGGCGAAGTCGCGCCCCGGCGTCTCTCTCCGTGACGCTCTCATTCTCGGGGACGTCCAAGACAGCTCCCACACCACTGTTGCTCGTCGAGTGATCCTTGAGCTGCTGAATCAGACTGGGTTTTCCTGCTCCCAGATCCACCTTGGTGACCGCAGGCGGGAGGCCGGTTTTGACCGGTTCCTTGGTCCGCCTGCTCATGGGGAAGAAACTAGCGGCTGCCACACAGGCACCGCTCTCTGTTGTACAGAGAGGACAGTTCATGTGTTATTTAACCGCTATGATGCTACAGGAGCGGTCAGTAATGCGCAAGCAGACCGGCATGACCCGCGAACGCAAGGCCAGATCGGTGTCCCCAGAAGAACTACCGCCAAAACCCGACGACGAAGAAGAAGAAGAAGAAGTCAACCTCACGGGGAACGAGCTCTCGTCAGACGAGGAGGACAGGCGCGTCGAAAGGAAGCTGCGCGCGCGCTCAATTTCGGAGCGACGCTCGGGACCCTGCGGACGCCGCATCTGCACCCGTACATGCAGAAGAGACTTTACGGAGATCCTGGTAATCACGCTGCTGCTATGGTGGTGTCTCTCACAGCTGTACGATCACTACGGCGAGAGAATCTCTGCGTTTCTCGAAAAAAAGGGACTGTGGCATGGAGCCGACACCAACGACAACTAGAGTCCACAGATCACACACACGCACCAACGGGAGTGGAGTGTTCTTTTCCACTCGGTTTCCATTCAAGAATTGTTCCATGAAATGCGCATTAGGGGCACACAATCTCAGCCCGGTCACGCCTTCGGGTCCACAGGCCCAAAAGCCGGACTCACAGACTGCGACGGGACCTCATCGTACGCGTCCTCGTAGGGAAGCTGCTGGCGCAGCTGCGTCCGCGCCTCGTGAAGAAAGGGGTTGACGTGGTTTGCTTGGGACGAGTCCAGACCGTAGGTGCTCGGCAGGTTCTGGCCCACGACAAACGGCGAGTACACGGCGTCCAGATTCTGAGGCGGCCGCTGCACGCTCTGAAAACTTCCCATCCCCACAAACGACACCACAGCTTCCACCGAAGCTGCAAGTGCGGCTCGCGCAGCTGGACCTGGACCAGGCGAAGCAGCAGAAGCATCGGGCGCGAGCGATGCCAGGGGCGCAGGATCGTTGGAGGAGGAGGGTCCCCCTGCTTGCAGCGGCGGAAGCGGGTCGTCGTCCTGGTCGGCGGCGGCGGGAGCGTCGCGACGCTGGCGCGAAGCCGGCCTGCTCTCCTGCTGGTCGGAGTCGGAGTCGGACGGACTGTCAGACCCACCGTCATCATCCTCGTCGAACTGGATGCCACGAGGGCCTTGCGGCGCCTGCGGGTCTTGCGGCGCCGGCGGGGCCTTCCTCCTCCGCTGGCCTGCTCGCTTGGCCTTCAGATTGGCCAGCTCCGTGATGGCCTTTTCTTTAAAGAGAGTGTCGTCCTGCTGCTGACGTTGGCGAGGCTCGGGCGAGACTCCCGCCCTGTACGTGCCGTCGTTGTAGTAGGAGTAGAGGCGCTCCCATTCGTCCAGCGCCCGTGCAAATGAACTCAGAATCTGTAGCGTGTAGTAAGATTGGCTGTCGGCGAGCATGACGTCAAAGATTGTCGTTCGCACGCCGTCGAACATGCTCCTCAGCGCCGTCTTGGCGACCGAGTTTCCAATCCTCGCAAGCGGCTCTCCGTTTGCACGACCAGCACTCAGCGCCCCGCGCTTGCTGCGCATGAGTTCCTCAAACGAGCTGGGCCTCTTGGGATCGACAGGCTCCTTCGATGTTCGGTGGTCCCACGCCGCTGGCTCAAACCATGCGTTCATGTGTCTGACTCGGTAGTGATCGGTCAGGTCGACGTCGCTGCGTTTCTTGACACCCAGAAACTTGTTGATCTTGTCAATCCAGGGCAAAAACATCCTCCTGTTCACTTGCTGGTTCTTCCAAATGTTACCGCTGTCGCGCTCCTTGAACGTGAGCTTCTCGGTTCCTCCATCGTCTTTGATGTAAACGCCGAACCGGCTTGCAAATTCCACGAGCGCCCGTTCCTGCCGCTCTCGCACGTGTGCGCTCACATGGCCGTCAGCGGAGTACTGGGACGCGACAAACGAGACGGCATAGTCGTACGACAGCTTATCGACAGTCATGGACTGAAGCTTCTGCTTCCTGTACTGTATCTGCGTCTGCACGAGTGCCAGCTCAGTGTACAGCGCCTTCTGTCCACAGAAGGTGTTGCCGGTCCCCAGGTCAAATCCACCATCCGATGAGACGCCTCGCATCAGCGCATCGTCCCACGCCTGCTTCCAAGTGCCTCCTTTCACAGCATCCTCGGTGAGTCGAATGTTCGTGGGAGTGTAGTACTTTTTCAGCAGGCCCTCGAGCTCCACCTGCGTCTTCTCCCGTGCAAGATCGATTCTCCGCGCGATGTCGACTCCTTCCATTTGCTCGCGGAAACCCTTTTGCTGCTGCACGTAAACGAACCTCGTGCTCTTGCGACTCAGAATCTTGTCAGCGCCGCGCTTCTCCTCCTTGATCAGCACCCGCACCACATCTTGTGGCCGCGTGGGGTTGCGGTCCAGATCTCCGAAGGCCCTCGATTTTTCAGCAGATCGCGTCCTGGCCTCACTCAGTTCGTCCTTGGCCGACTGAACAGACGCAGTGCGACTCGTCACGGTCAGTTCGAGCTCTTGCTTCTTGCGCCGCTGCTCTTCCGAACGAGCACCCTCCTGGAACGGGATGCTGGGGAGGAACTTGGCCTGGTCGTCGAGGGTTCTCTTCAAGTTCAGCTCCGCCTTCCTCACCTTCCTTTCAAGTTGCTCCACCACCTTCGCAACGTTCCCGTACTGCTTCTCGACGATCGCCACACGCCTCATCTGCTCTGCGCGAGCCTTGCGGGCAAAGAAATTGCGCCATATCGTGCCGTTCGAGTCGCCGTCGTCCTCGTCGACATCCACCAAGTCCAAATCCAAATTGGGCACCCAGTTCCTAGCGTCTTCCAGCAGATTCTTTGGAAGACGCACTTTCTCGGTCGCCTTCAGTCTCGGGTTGATCAAACCCTGTCTCCATCGCTGGACATCCTCGGCAGAGAGGTCGTCCGTCGGGTGACGCGCGACAGGTCCTAGCACAGCTCCCGGTGGAAGCGGAAGCTTCTTGTCGGATGGCCAGCCGTGCACCACTCGGCGGTAACTGAATGTCGGCAGCTTTGCGTTCTGCACGACCACTATTCCCTGAGTCTGCAGATAGTCCATCGTCGCTCTGTGGTCGCTCTGGTTGGCCTCCAGAATCCTTTGGATGGGAGGCAGTACCGACTCGTCAAACTGCCGATACCAGTCGTCAGCGCTGCCAGCTCTCCAGAATTCGTCATGGAGGTCTTTCTTCTTTGTGGAACGGAAGCCCAGTATCTCCAGCGCATCCATAGGCTCCTCAGCCGATTCATGCGGCGCGACAAATGGTGCATCGCTTCCGGAAGCCCCGCCCGGTGGCGCAGTGTACAGCATGTGCCTGCCTGCAACTCGGTTCTCGCCGGCGCCTTCCAACCCGCCAAGCTTCATCGCAACCTCCGGAAGAATCGTCAGACAGTCGCCGTCGTCCGACGTACGCGCACAGAGCCTCCAAGACTGCGCCGAGTCGTCGCCACTAAATCTGGCCCCCGCCGAGCCGTGCATGCGTTTCAGCGCGGAGGTGCTCACCTTGGAGCGGCGCACGCCGCCCGTGCGCAGATCGTTCATTCGAACAAAGTACACGCCCGACTTTCCGTCGTAGTCGGTGCGCGAACGGTTCGGGTTGTTGGTCGCAGGGTCGAACCCGCCCTCACCCTCGGCCACCAAACAGTCCCCGTCGCGATCGATCGAACGCGGCGGAGGCCCCGGGGTGCGCGGGTTGATCTCGACAATCAGCTGAGGATCGTGAATGTATCCACGCGCGTCGCCGTCGTGCTGCGGGGTGTAGTCCACCGTGACGCGCACAATGAACCCATCTTCAATGCCGTACGCCTCCTTCACGTCTGGCGGGGCCTCGGCGCCCATGCATCCTTTGCGCACGTCCTTCCACTTGTCTTCCCACCTCCGCGTGTTCAGGACGGCGGAGCGGACCTTAAGAGCAAGAAGCCCAGCGAGCACGCTGTTAGGAGCAGCCACTGCAGACCCAGAAGCTCCGCTCCCTGCCGAAAGGCCCGCCATTGCAGCCTCCATGTTGTGCGCCTTGGGCATATTCGATTGCACCTCGAACGCTTCCAGCGCCTTCTGGTGCTTCCTCACGTCCAGGTCGTTTCCACGTCCGTACAGGGCAGCATTCAGCCTCCCAAGAAGAACTTCATACTTCTGCGCGTTCGTCCCACTCTCTCCAAACAGGGTCGTGGTCGTCTGATTCCACTCGTCAAGCTTGACCAGGTACTGAGGATCAAACGGCTCCGCATGCTGGTGCACGAGCAGGTCGCTGGGACGACCGCCCATGCGAAAGTTGCCGTTGCAGTCCACCACCAGCGTGTCGCCCACTCCGTCGGAAGTGTCTGCGTTGGTGATGCCGATGTACACACCGCCTGGAAAGGTGCCCTTTGGGGGTCCGCCGGCCTCGTAGGGCTTGCGGTTCTGCACGTGCACCGTCCATGTCCGACGGTGCTTCCATCCTGCTTCGTACCCCAGCTTCCACTTCGATCCCAGCGGATTCGAACGGTCAAAGTCGGCCTCGTTGCCGCGCTGCATCGGAAGACTCTTGTGCATCGTGTGAGCGAAGTCCTTAGACACCGCACAAAACGACCTGGTTCCGTGTCCCGCCGATTCCGATACGTTGCGAATCTTCCACGGCATGCGATCGGCGTTCCTCAGAACCTGAGCATACCACTCGCCTTCCGGTTTCTTGGTCACAAGAATGTCCACCGGTTCCAGACCCAGCGCGCGTGCGATGTGATCCGTATTGTCCACGAGCGTTGTGCCGTCCGGAGAGTAGATCGGATGCCGCACCCGAGCGTACACAACTCCGGTGGCGACATCCCATCCGTGAAGCTGCTCCTGCTCGAGGTCCGCTTTGGTGTGGATGCTCTCGTCAAAGTTCTCCACCTTTGGTGCCACTCCGCGACCCCACAGCAAACTCTTGCCTCCAGGGTACCTCTCGCTCTGCATGTCTACGGCGCGGCCGTAGTCGTGCGTCGGCGGACGCACGGGAAGAAATCCGTCGTATCTCTGCTCACCGCTGCCGACCTGCACGAGAAGGTCGCCGGGAGTGGGATCGTCGGTCCTGCTGTCGTACCAGACTCGGAAGAAATGCCTCGCTTGCGCATCCGACGCGTCGGGCCCCAGGTCGTACGACCCTTCCGTGAGCACCTCCTTGGCAATGGCGTACGTGATCTTCTTGTCCAGACGCACCATCGTCTTCGAAGCCGCTTTGTGCACGCGCGCGAGCTTGTCTAGAAAATTCGGATCGTTGCGCAGCTGCTCGACGCGCTGCTGCTGCTTTTTGTAAGCCCTTGACCTGTGCAGAAGATCTGCGGAGATCACGAGAGCTCCCCGGGGGGTTTCGTCAACGGTTTTGCCAGCCGACCGCTTGTGCAGCGGTAAGCTGTCAGCTGCGCGCCTGTTTGGCGGCGGCTCCCGTTGCTCTTTCTGGCAGTGGCTGCCACCTGTCATTGTTTTCCCACAGGCTGACGAATCTTTCGCTACCTCAAAATACCCCTCTGGTCCCTGCAGCCGGCTGCAGAGTGTTTATCATCAGCAGCAATAACTCCTGGACACCTCCGCGTCACAACAGGTTCCTTTATGAGTTCGCAACGGCCCAGTGCGGAGTTTGCGGCGCTCACGGAAGGACGAGGCGTCGCGCCCGAGTACGACGTGTTCGACAGCAGGGGGGTCGTCTTTGGCTCCGCGACCAGGGGCGTCGCCGAAGACGCGTTTTTGTTCGTCAACCCGACAGAGCTGCGTGGCAGGAGAGTCGTCCACCCCTTCTACACGAGCTCCCACCCCAACAACTCAAAGCTGTCCGTGTCCATGCAATCTATCGTGCTCAGGGTGTTACAAGCACGCTAGAACGTCATATCAGGTTGTTTGTTCATTAGCATGTAGCGTATGTCGCGCACAAACATTGGTCTTTCGTACCACGTCTTCGTACACATGCGACACCCAAGCTTCTCACCCCTCGAAATCGAAGGTGGCACCATCACCACCGCAGCCCAGGGGCTGGGGATCCAGCCCCAGACGCTCGTGGCAATCATATCCGTCACAACTCTGACGCTCGCGGGCGCGGGCCTGGGGCTCGGTCTGGGTCTCAGCTCGTCCGATCCGTCGGCCTCGCCAGTCCTTCCGGCGGCACCACCACCCTCTTCCCCTGGAAACCCATCGGGAGTGGAGGCGAGTCAACCCACCGACGCTCCCCTTTCGCCACCCCCGCCGCCTCTACCATCTCCGCCCCCCACGCCGCCCGCTCCGTCGTCGCCTCCACCGTCGCCGTACCCTCAAAACCCTCCCTTTCCGCCGGTCGTCATGGTGCCCTCGCGACCGCCCTCTCCACCGCCGCCACCCTCGCCTCCACCACCGGCACCGGCGGGCTACACACTGCTCAACGGCCGACCCACCATCGGCGTGTTCGTGGCCTCTTTTGCAAATATGACCATGGCGCAGTGCACCACCAAGTGCAACGACATCTCCGCGTGCGTCTACTTCTACATGCCAAGCACACAACAAGCTGATGATCGCGGGTACTGCCAAATGTTCAGCTTTGGGGGGACTCACGGCTGCGCCGCACAGCCCATCATGCTCGACAACGGCGACGTCACCCACATGAAGATGTGCTCTCCCCCGCCGCCGCCGTCGCCCATCACGCCGCCGCCGCTGCTAGCTTCGTACTGGTTAGACCCTTCATGGTAACACAGACCCCAGGACACAACACACAAAAGTGCAAAAGTCCACATGCTTGCAAGTCCGTGGTCGTCGCGCTCACTGCGCGTTTTCGTTGTAAAATGCGATGATTGGTGCCGCTGCATCATACCAAGTTCCTCCTCTCGGAGGTAGAAGAGATCCATCCACAACACTGAAGATTTTCCTTTCGGCCCCAAAAGGGCCTTGGGGCAGGTATATTTCTTCGTCCTCAATGTTTTGAAGCCGCTTGACGATGTTGCTGTCCCTGAAGCCGTGGTTCATCATCATCATTCTGAGAATGGAGTAGTAGTCAGTTGCTGAAGCCAGAGTGGCCGCCTTGCGGTGTTGGTAAAACACTGCCGGGCATAGCAGAAAATCCAGAATACTGATGCCCGGAGTGGTCTCAATCACCTGCACATCTTCCATGAACTTGAAACCACCTGGCGACGGGTCTGGTGCAACTCGCTTGCCTGTTAAAAAGACCGGCCTCCGTTGCATCCTCTTGTCGTTGTAACCGACGGTGAACTGGCACATGATGGGGTCGTTGTTCAGAATGCCGACACGAATCATCTCTTCGACTGCAAATGGAAGAGCATGCAAATCGATCTTGCGAAGGAAGTAGCAGGACACGTATGAGGTCGGGAGGAACTTGTATAACTCAGCCTCGAAGCCTATCGAATCATCGTGGTACAGCTTAGGGAGCTTCTCAAACTCGTATCCCACTTTGAAGCCGCGTGCCGCAAACATCTGCAAAATCTTGCGAATCCTTGTCTCCTTGGCGTCAAAGACCATCCTCTGTGCGCTTTCCAGTGCTTCTTGAAACGGTTTCGCCTTGGCTTTCAAGGCGTCCATGAGTTCCTCGGTGTGATAAAGAGGCCTTAGAACTTGCGGCTCTTCGTTAAAGTCCTCGCGTTCGAACTCAATCATGCCCTTGAACGACGTGTTGGTGATCAGGCAAAGAATCGGTGGCACTGCGTAGTTGACCGTCAGTTTTCTGATCAACGATGAATCTCCATTGCGCCTTACCTCCTCCCATGGGTGCAAAGACAAGTGCTCCCAAAACAAGTCGTTCAGTCCAAGATTCCGAGCGCCAAGCGGCTTCATAGGGTTGAAGGGGTGCTCGATTGTCTTGAACACGGCGCGATCCGTGTCAGAGAGATCAAACAAATCGAATCCGCCAGCGGTTTGCAATGTTTCCGGAATGTCGAACCTGTTCGACGTGTATGCCTCAATCATGCGGTCACCGAGCTCAAGAAACTCCCTGACAGCTTCCACGTCGAAGCGTGCGCACGCGTTGTAGAATTGCTCCCTCTTGTTCATGATGTCCTGGCCATCCACTTGAAATGTGCCGCCTCCGCCGCCTCCAGCCGGCGGCGTCACGGGCTCCAAGTCAGGAACGTCTTCGATCTGTTTTTTGAGAATCCTGTTCTGCAGCTGCATGGCGACCAGAGCGCGGCGTGCCTGCATAAGCGCCTCCTCGCACTCCTCGAGCTTTTTGCGCTCCTCGTCGCAGTCGCTCTTCTTGGCCTCAAGCAGCTCAAAAGCCCCCTTCTGCGCCTCTGCGGCTTCCTCGAGGCGCTTCACCTTGGCGTCCAGGTCCTTGCGCGCAGCCTCCGTCTCTTCAATCTCCCTTGCAAGCTTAGAGTTGGCGTCCGTCAGTTCAGCCTCGGTCTGCTTCAGCCTGCCGGTGGCGTCACCCAGTTCCTTGGCAAGCTGAAGTGCAACCTCTCGCCGCTTAAGGTTTTCATCATTGAGCTTCTGTATCCAGCCCAAAAGGCCTTCAATCTCTGCCTTCGCAACGCGGTCGCTTTCCATGAGGACGGCGTTCTCAGCTTCGAGTGCCTTCACCTCCCCAGTCAAAAGGATCAGTTGGAAGTTGCGCTCGTTCAAAAGCGCCTGCGCCTCCAGAACGGTTACCAGGGCTTCAGCAAGCTGCTCCCGCGTGATGGCGATGTCGCGAGCGAGGAGCGCCGCATTCCGCTGTTCTTCCTCTGCCGTGGCTGCGGCTGCTGCTGCTGCATCTCTCTCAGCGGCGGCGGCTGCGTCGCGCTGCGCCTCGAGCGCGTTGATCATTTCGAGGAGGGCCGCTTGCAGTCGTGCGATCAGCTCTTTGGCTTCCTCGAGTCTCTTTGCACTCTTCTGTGCTGTTCTCAGGTTCTGGTACTTCTCGCGAAGCTTGGCCATACGCCTGTTGAACTCTTCGCGAGCCTCTCCGGCACCCACGTCCGCAGCCATGGAGTGACGAAACCCTTTCGAGTCGCTCGTGAAGCAGTAAGCTCCGGCCGCGGACTCACTCGTTTTGAGCGCATGGCCCACTCGCACGGCCCTCTGCAGCCGCGTCTCGTCTTCAGCGGCGGCCTCCGAGGCCGCCGCGCCGTCCCGGCGCGACATGGCCACAGCTCTCTCTCTCTGTGGACCCTACTGTATCTAACACAGTGTCAAAGAGCTTTATTTGCTACGCTATAGCTAACAGCGTAGCAAAAAAAGCAACAGCGCAGCAGCGCCACAGCTGAAGTCTTATTGACACCCTTGTTTCGACGCGGCATGCCGCGCAAACTACCGGGGCACCTCAAGAACCGCGACGCCCTCACTGGCACGCGGCCCGTGGCCATCATCGCCTTCTCGCGCATGAAGTACATCGGGAAGAGCTACAATCGCATAGTGCTGTTTGTAGAGCACCTCTTCGTCGCTCCGGAATGGCGGGAGCTCGGCATCGGCCACGCCCTCCTGCACGATACCGTTCTCAACGACGGCGGCCCCTCCGAAGACGACCGCGTGGCGCTAGTGGTGCGCAAGCACAGCGACCAGCAGAGCGCGGCACGCAAGCTCTACAAAACCATGAAGCTCAAAGCCATGCCCGTGCGTCAGAGCCTCTACGAGCGCGACTTCAGCAAGCCGCACCCAATGCGGCACCCCATGCTCGCCGTCACACTGAGGCCGCGCTACGACGGCCCGCGCGAGCAGCGCGAGCAGTACATGGAGGGCTACCGGGACAGCGCGCTCCGCGGCACGCGGAGCTGGACGCGCACCTCGTACACGGTCGCGCGCCACTCCGAGCACGCCCCCACATTTGTGAAAAACAACCGACGCTTCATGCAACTCCTCAAGAAACACCACGACCCTAACAACGGCGGCGACGGCGCCGACCCGTACGAGGTGCTCGGCAGGGCCGAGCGCGTGCGCGTCGCCTACGACACGTTCGAGCCGCCCGAGGAGCTCACCCGCTGATCAGCGACGCCTGACGATGCTGCGTATCTTCCACTCCACCGACCCGCCTGGCTTCAGTAACCGCTGCTGCTTCACTCCGCGGTCCTCGCGATCTTCATCGCGCTCGTCCTCGCGCTCGTCCTCGCGCTCGTCCTCACCACCCTCCTTGGGCGCCTCGCGTTTCTGACGACTCGGACCAGCCTCATCCTGTTCCCTCTGCGTGTCTCGCCCCCCTTGAAAACTTCTGCTCGCTTCCACCGTTGCGTAGTAGTAGTCTGGTCCGTATGCCACGTCACCCGCGTACGCCAATATTGTATCGATGAGAACGAGAAAGTCGTCCGTCGTCTGCACCAGAGACTCCCTGTAGTCTCTCGGGTCATCCTTCAACCTCTCGGGGTTCAGATCCTCGAGCAGACTCTCCAAGTACTCTTTGCTATTCCAGGTCTGCTCAGCGGCGTCGTCCCGGATGAGCCTGCTTTCGACTGTTCTTCTATCCGTTCGACTGAGTTGTTTGAGCCTGCCATGCACGACGAACTGAAACTTTGTGCCTTTTTTCTCCTCGAGTTGCTGGAGCGCTTCGAACTGCAGCCGCAGGTGATTCATTCGTGCAACCAGGATGCCGTACAGGGCCGACACGGTCTTTGCGTTGGCGTCGTCGATCGCCTTCTGCGGAAGCCTGTCATGACGGTTTGCCTTGAGCACCTCCTTGTCAACATTGCCCTTGAAGAAAGGAAAGTGTGTCAGCGGATCGATCTCCTCCTCGTTGAGGTACACAATGGCCACATACATACGCCTCAGGTAGCTGTAAACGCTTCGAATGGACTGGGTGCGTTTGTGATGGTAGTGATGCCCCGCTGCATTGTAGAGTGCCCGCTCTCGCATGTACTGAACAGCCCTGGCGTAGATTTCCTTGTTTTCGACGACGTACTCGGCATCTCGTGTGTCAAGCTGCCCGGGAGCTCGACTCTCGTCGTTGGCGAGATCAATAACTATCTTCCATTCCCTTTCTGACCATGGGCGTCCCTCCAGAGATGGTGGCGTTTCAAAGCGGTCATCGAGCGCGTATGGTGACAAGTAGGCCTTTTCGGTGTCCATCGTGTCCAATTCGCGAGTGCCCTCCCAGAACCATATCAAATCCATGGGAATCGTCATCGGATCCTTTAGCTCCTCTTCGGTCAGCAGGCCAACCAGTGCCGCTGCGTGTGGATACGTGGATGCAATCTGCTTGCCAAGATCATAAGGCGGCTCCAGAAAATCGTCCTCGGTCTCGGAAAGCTCCGTCTTGTAGTCTTCCGAAAAGCGCTTCTTCATGGAGCCGACGTACGCCTCTTCCGGACAAAGCACTTCCGAAGGCAGAAACGTAGCTTGGCTCAACGCGCTGCCGAGGTCCTGCTCATCAAAGTTCTTCATCACCTGTTTCCAATTCTCATCAGAGGAGTTTTCATATGCAAGCGGCTCAGGACGAGCGTCCACGCGCGGCGCGACGACCATGTGATACAGCACGATTCTCATCCTCCACTTCAACGGCGCGGCCTCAATCATCTGCATGATGAAGTTGTGGCTGTTCATCGTGGCCCGATTCCAGTAGCGTCGCGCCACGCCCCTCACCGATCTTTCCAGATTCGTCTCTCGACCATACAGCGGTCGATCGAGCTGCCGCTGCGTGCCGTCGTCACTCGCTGGTCTTGGGAGCAGTGCCCAATCTGTCGACGCAAAGCCTTGGCACTGGTGCACACCAAAATCGTCATCCTGTTCGCAGTCCTTGGGGAACAGCAGATCCTGGAGGTACCCAATGGATTTAACACGACCTCCGGGATCGTAGTGCTCCTTGACGTAGAACCACTCAGGAAGTCCATACTCTGCGCTGTCCCAGGCCCACTCAGGCATGACGCTCGCCAGCCACACGGTGGCCCTTTCCCTTGGTCCCTCGCAGCTGTTCATGATGAGATTACACACCACCATCGAGTCGCGCTGCGTCACACCAGCTACGCCGCGCCAGAACGCGTCGAATCCGTCGACTCGGTCGTCCTGCGCTTCCTTTTCAGCCAGGCTCGCAACAATAACATCGTGCGGAATGCAACGAAGCGCTTGGCTCCTGTACGCCACATCCTTACTGTAGATGTGCAGCTTCTTGTTTTGTTCCTTCTTGCTAGGATCGTAGCCATCCCACTCGAAGCTGGCCATCTGCCTGTTCGTCAAGAGCAAACCCCTGTTCTCTTCGACAAGCCTTTCTGGATCGTAGCGATTCCACTCTAAGCGCACCATCCTGGAAAGCTCTCCGGGGGCCGTGTAGATTGTTCTCAGCCGTTGCCGCGGCGTCTCGTCAATCCCAAAGAACGGTTGTGCATGGGCCTCGATCAAACGCTGCAGGTACGCCAGCTGTGGCGCAGATATTGCCCCTTCGAATTCGAGCGGTGCGACGTACCTCTCACTGGTTGGGTCGACACCTTTCGTGGGAGTCTCGTACTCGTGCGACGGATCCTTCGCGTTCCAGTCGCTGATCCACAGGTCCGTGTCCTTGCCGAGTTTAGGCAAGATCGCAGTGTTCGCAACTATCTCCTCGTCTCCGTCGTCGACGGTCAGCGAGGCGCGCTGCTTCTCCACTAGCATCTCATTCAGCATCTCATAAACTTCGCTGAGTCGGCGTGCTTCTTTTTCCTCGTCTTCCTCGACCTCGACCTCGACCTCCATCATCATTCCCGTGGCGGCCTTCTGGGGCTTACGCGGCTCAAGCAGCTCCGGCCTCGTTCTTCGCTCCGGGTGTGGGTCGTCCCCTCTCACCGCACCCCCTTCCTTCAGCCGGTCAACTCCCTTCGCTACGAGCCCTTTTTTCTTCAACGCCTTCGTGCCCTCGCCACCGACGACTATCGTGGCCTCCCGCGCCATGGCCTTCTGCAGCTGCAGCTTGGCAAATTCGTGTCCAACGGCATTGACGCGTCCCAGACGCCCCGTAGTGGCGGCGCCCGTCAATGCGTAACTCATCTGTCTTTCCTACGGTCTGAAAGCACCACTCACCACTCACCACTCACCACCCTGCTGCGCACGCTGCTACTTATCTAGGTACCTCTACTCCTCGTCGGACGAGTCACCCTCCAACCACTTGCCGCGCCACGTTGCCACCAGCTTGTCAAACTCCTGGATAGAGGCGGAAGGCAGATGGAAAGAGCGCATCTTGGACGCCACCTTCTCGATGCGCTGCATGCGGTGCTGCGTCCTGACCATCTCCGCCTCCCGCTTCTTGGCAGACACGCGGCCTCCGCGACGCTTCTTCTTCATGGGCGCCACGTCCAGCCCCCTGCTGCGCCGCCGAGCCATGCCGGCGACAATCTGCGCGAGGTGATCGGCAAACTCGCGCCGGTCCTCCTCTAGCACCTTCTGGTACTGCACGTACGACTGCACGAGCCTCTTCTCGCATTCCGCGACGCACTCGGACGCCACTGCGTCCTCCACCCCCCGCCTCACGATCATGCGCTCCACGTTGGCAAGCACGTGCGCGTTGCATTCCACGGAGTTGGCGAGCACCTCCTGCCAGTCCGACTTTCCAGTTGCGGACCGCGCGCCCCACATCTCCTTGGTGCTCACGGATCGAAACGGGTGATCGCGAGGCACCGCCGGCATGACCATCTCGGCGTCGTCGATCGACTCCACGTGCACCACCGAGGGTGCAGGCAGGGGGTCGTCGTCCAGATCCGTCGGCACGTGCATTCCACCCACGTGCTCAGAAATCATGGCGTCGCCGATGGAGACCAGGAGGTTGCAGGTCGGGTGGTTCGGCAGGGCCTTGATCATCTCCGCGGAAGAAAGCGGCATATCTCCGGGCTGACGAAACACGCGAGCTCGCGCGAGATTGCTGTCGTGCAGAAGAAAGCTGCGGGGTTCCCACGCCTCCTTTGGTTCTCACGTTTTCTTACTTTACACACACACGCCTACCTACACTGACGGCTCATCTGACCCATGCCTGATGAACATGACACCCAGGGCCATCATGAACATCACGCCCACACACATCCTGTTCACCCCCCTCTCCATCCGCTCGCGGTCGAGCCGCGCCTCCTCCGTGTCGAAGATGCCCTCACACACCTGCTCCTTTGCCACGGGCGCGAGCTCCTCGGCCTCGCTGATCTTCTGCATCCACTTCCGCTCGCGGCGGACCCTTCTCCTTTCCTGAGAATATTGCAGAAGCTTCTTCGACCTCGGATCGGCACCGAGCATGTACCTCTAGCGCACGCCTTACCAAGTTTATCGAAAGGTCTCGGACGCGTCCAGGAACCGCATGCTCGCTAGGAGCGGTGACTACCACAGACACTCGCAGCTTACCGCTGCATCACCGCTCCCTTTTTCAAAAGAGATGGCATCTCGCAACGCGTTCGCATGGTGCGTGCTGCTGGTGCTCCTGGCCACTCTTCCGTACGTCGCGGCGGGCGACAGCGACGACGACGACGACGACGATATGGGCATCGGAGAGTGCATCGCGCACATCATGATGATTGCCCATTTCACCTACGAGAATCCAGCCATGGGAATCGTCTCCATAGTAATAGGGTTCATGTGGGCGTGCACGGTGCACCGCTGCTGCGAGCCGCACGAGCGCCGCAACTTCTTGCCTTCCAAGAAGACTCGCTACGCCACCCTCGGTGTCTACGCCGGCTCCCAGCTCTGCAACTGCAAGACCTGACCAGTCCAGCACGCTCGTGTACAGCGGTGTGGTGCATGAAGATGCGTGCGTCGCGATAGTTTGTCACGGTCCATAAAGCGACCACCCCTCCCCTCTCTCTCCCACCCCCCACACACACACCGCCGCTGCAGCCTACGCCAGCGCGCCCGCCTTGCAGAGGATCACGTCGCCGAACATCGGGGCCATCACCTGCCCCAGCTGCGTGCCGAGGATGGACGCGGCCGCGAGGTTGGACTCGGCGCCGTTGAGACGGCCCTCCTCGTCCATGATCATCTCGTACTTGCCCTCAGGCACCTCGAAGCGGCACGGCACCAGCTGAATCATCTCGCAGTTGAGAAGCTTGTAGCACTCGGCCAGGTCGAGGTAGCCTCTCTTGCGCGACTTCCAGGGCCCGTCCACCTTCTCGATCGTGCCGTCCACCTTGATCACGATGCAGCTCGCGTCCTTCTCCCTGAGGAGATCGACGAGCACGTCGTCCTCCTCGCCCTTGGATCTCTTAGGCTCCGGGTCGCCAAAGAGGAAGTCGGCGAACGACTCTCTCGGCCGCTGGCCCAGCACGCGCGGTTCTTCCTCCTCCTGGCTGTCCTCCTGGCTGTCCTCCGCATCCATCTCCGCGGGGCTTGGGAAGGGATACTCGCCGTCCTCCTCGTCCTCCTCGTCCTCCAGCCCCTCTTGAAGCTGCAGACGCTCCGCCTTCTCCTCCTCCGCAATCATGGTCGACGATCCGCGAGATCTAGTGCGAGATCACTTGTGCAGTAGAAAGCTGCGGCCAAACTAGCGCACGCCCCCTACTCCTCCTCAAGCGATTTCAGACCCGACGATGCTGTGAGCCACAGAGGTAGCGAAAGAACCCTTTTAAGACGACGCCCCAACGACGCCCCAACGACGCCCCAACCCGACTCCAACCCTAACCAGCCGGTCGCGCGTAGGCGTTCAGTCCAGCAGGATCTGCGCCATGCGCTGCGCCACAATCATCTGCGCCACGCGGACGAGCTGCTCCATGTACACATCATCCAGCACGTCCAGTCCCCTCTGCTCAGAAGCCTTTGGATCGCGCTGCTTGGCATGGTCGAGCACGGAGGCCTTCAGCGTCATCAGCTCAGGGGACGCTACCAGCGGGTTCTCCGTGGCATCTAAGAGAGTGAATGCGCGCGAGTCGTCGTCCACTTTGAGCGAGCCATCGAGGTTCGTCCCCACGTACAGGGGCTTGCACAGGATCTTGCCCACCTCAGCAAAGTCAATCACGAACCCGTGCAGGGAATGCTTCAAGTACCCGCCGTAGGTGGCGTTGTACCTGAACACCACCCGGGCCTTGCTGGCACTCGCAGCAACCTCCTCTTCGACTAACCAGTAGCTCCCCACGGTGGCATCGCCCCTGGTCCGCAAATTCACCCCGACCGCCCTGGACAGGGGCAGATTCAGGAAGGGCGTGCCGCCCTGCATGGTACCCTCCAGTCTGTCGCTACCCCTCCGGGACAGTTTATTCAAGACACCCACTGCGAGATTTCACCTCGTCACTTTTGATTTTAGAGGGTCGAATCGAGCCTTGACCACCAACACCCTAACCAACACCACCCTGACCAACACCACCACCACCACCACCACCACCACCACCACCA
>TARA_R110002050_G_scaffold167468_1_pt1 | contig 24085 bp, 20 predicted proteins | sample TARA_R110002050 | Tara Oceans TARA_R110002050 (sample SAMEA4396988) | marine metagenome | biome: Polar Biome; feature: [DCM] deep chlorophyll maximum layer (ENVO:01000326); material: water (ENVO:00002006), including particulate matter (ENVO:01000060) such as... | depth 25 m
AGCGGAACTATCCACAGGAAGAAAAATTCAATCGACAAAATGGGATTCCAGCTCGCAAAAAGCGAAAGGGCGGCTTGAAGACGCCAGGACCTTAAATGACTACCTGGAGGGTTTGGAGAGAAAGGTTCAGCGGGATTTCAATGCCTTACTTGAAAAGGAAAAGGAGATTTCCGCAGCAATTTTAAGGGACGTGGTTACCGGGAAAACCCAGAAAGAACATAAGTTGATACAGATTTTTGAGACCAATAATAAACTTGTAGCTCAAGAAGAAGGAAATAAATATTCCCGAAGTACAATTGACCAATATGCAACCACCCTGAAAAGGCTGAGGCTTTTCCTTGAAGAAGAATATGATTGCTCCGACATGTCGCTTTCCAAGCTTGATTTGCTCTTTATCAGGAGATTTGAGTTGTTCCTTCGAACTCAATATGGAATTGACCATAACACGATCATGAAGCATCTAAAACAACTGAAAAAGGTTGTTCATTTTGCGATGGAGATGGGATATGTTGACCGTGATCCATTTTTGCAATATAGAACAGCCTACAAGCAGGTTAGTCGAGGATTTCTGACCGTGGATGAATTGAATCGAATTGAAACCCATAAATTCAGGCTAAAACGATTAGATCAGGTGAAGGATGTTTTCTTGTTTGTTTGCTATACCGGGTTATCCTATTCTGATCTAAAGAAACAAACGAGAGACAGTTTGACCAAGGGGATTGATGGAAAGAACTGGATTGTTTATGAACGGGAGAAAACCGGTGTCCGGGCTCCTGTTCCCTTATTGCCCCCGGCGCAAGCAATCATCGATAAATACAAAGACGATCCAGAATGTCATGCCTATAATAAGTTGATCCCGGTTAAAAGCAATCAAAAATTGAATTCCTACTTGATGGAAATTGCAGAACTGTGCGAAATTGACAAGCATATCACCATGCACCTTGGGCGCCATACTTTTGCCACAACAGTTACTTTGACGAACGGTGTGCCTATTGAATCGGTATCAAAAATGCTTGGGCATACGTCCTTAAAGACCACGCAGATATACAGTAAAGTGGTTGATACCAAGATTTCGGAGGATATGGAAAAGGTTTTAGAAAAATTAGCGAAGCGAAAAATCAGTTGATTTGTTAAAATAAAGTTCATAGCTTGGCGTGAAAAATCATCCAGGCTATGGCTTCATTTGAATCGACGATTGATAATCCACTCGGCTTTTTAAAGTATTATTTGGCAAAAAATGGCGAGTTCTATCTCAGAGAGAAGTTTGAATCATTTTCTCAGTACGATTATTATTATAACAAAGAAGATGATTGCATCCATTCAATTGATTTGGAAACCAACAAAATTCAATATGTTGTTTCCTTTCCTGAGTTTGTGAAGAGTGAGTTTCGGAAAGAGCTTCGTATTGCCAAGAATTTTATTTTCCAAAAGAGCCGGCTAAATGGTAAAGATCAAGACGCGAAATTGTATGCATTAATCTTGATTGACTGTCTTGAAATGCAACGATATGTAGATGCTGCCGAATCACTGAATTTTCGGGATGAAATTAATCAGTTTGTCAGAAGTTCTTTAACCTATGTATTTCGTAAATTCGAGCGGTTCTACCCTAGAACGCCAGAATTAAAAAGAGTTAAAGAATACTTCCAAAAAAGAGGTAATTCAAATGTTACTGGGTTCAAGCTTTTGTCTCAAGTACGTAATTCACCTCTTCGCGATATATTCAGTCGAATGCAGGATGAAGGATTTATTAGCAGACGTTCCAGATTTGCGTCCTTCGAAGAGTTTTTTAAAGGAGAAAAACCACGATTTACACTTAGCTGGGAGAAAAAGCCGCATGAATTATGGTACTTCATTGATCGTTTAACAAAGTCGGGTACATTGGAGAATCCACCAGGTCAAAAGTGGAGACATATGAATTCAATTTTTACATATCAGGGCAACAAATTGCCTGATAATTGGCCCCGAAACAATAATAAATTGCAAAACCAAGCAAAAAAAGAGGCAATCGATAGAATAATTCGCATGTTTCAACCTCGTCAAGAATAAATTCAGCAACATTTTTTAAAATAAAATGCGGAATTCCATCTTAAAATCCCTCCAAAAATAAGCCTTCCATTCGTTCCGCATTTTTCTGGTTCCGCGTTTTGAAATGCGGAATTGATATCACTATGCGATTATAAATCAGAATGTTAACTTTGTAGTGTCATGCAATGAAGCATGACATTAAAATAGAAAATATGAAAGTATTTCATCATTTTAGAAGAGAAATCATCGGGATTAAATCCCAAGTGATTAACACAAAAAATTTATTTAATGAAAAAAAGTAAATTTTTACAAGAGCTCCGGACAGTGATAAGGGAGGAGATCCGGAATGAAGCAAATGTGCAGCCTACTTGGCTGAGATCTTCCCAAGTAAGAGAGATGTTGAATATCAGCGACTCAACATTGCAGACATTACGCGTTAACGGCACGATCCCAGCCTATAAGCTGGGGGCAAGCTGGATGTATAAATACGACGAGATTGTGTCGGTTTTAGAAGCCAACAGAACAAACGGGAAGGAGGTGCCCAGTGAATAATATCGACTTAGGGTATCGGCTGAAAGAGTTGGTGGTAGAAGTAAAGGGGTTAACTGTTGAAGTGCAGCGTTTGACTAAAAAATCAGGTGCAGACGGACTATGGGACAATGCAGACATGATCCGTAATTGGAAGGTTTCTGCCCGTACTTTAGCGACTTGGAGAGCTGAAGGTTTGATTGGCTATGTACAGTTAGGCAGCAAAATTTGGTACCCCAGAGAAGCCAGGGAGTTGTTTTTGAATTCAAATTTTGTAAAAACGAAAGAAGGAGGAATAGATGATGGAGAGAGAAGTTAGTTTTTTTAGAAGTTTGGGCAGCATTGGTCAAGTTAAATCATTGTCGGAGGTATTTGATTTAATAAAAATGGGTGAGTATAAAAATGACATTGAACGCTTGCGTGATCTGAAAATAAATAGCGATAAGTTTGGGAAGCAAAAATCAAAGCTTCACCATTTTACTCCTTCAGGCATTTTTGATCGCTATCGGAAGGCTAAACGTTTAGTACGATATAATGGGATTGTTATGCTGGATATTGACAGCATAGGGAAAAATACAGATGCGATTCGTAATAAGTCAGCAGCAGACGATTATACGTTAGCTTGTTTTATCAGCCCTAGTGGTGAAGGTGTAAAAATATTCGTGAAAACCGATGCGAAGCAGGAAAACCACGAAATGTATTTTGAGTCAATTGCTGATTATTATGAAAAAATAATAGACATGGAAGTAGACCGCTCTGGTAAAGATATTTCCAGAACCTGCATAGTTTCACATGATCCAGAACTTTTTCATAATGAGAATGCCGCTGTTTTTTCAGTAGTTGATGTCACAGAGGGAGTAACGTTTTCTACCACAAATATGACCACTCATGTGGAGAATATTTATGAGAAAATTGTCGATTTTACGAGGAATATTGATACTTATAGATCAGGAAATAGGAACAATTTTATTTTTAAATTGGCAAACAATTTGAATCGTGCGGGAATTGAAAAGAACACCGCAGAGACATTTCTAACAGCAAATTTCACCGATCAGGATATTCAAATAGAAATTCCTAATATTGTTAAAAGCGCATATTCAAACACAAGCGAGTTTGGGAAATTTGATTTTAAATATTTTGCTTCTGTAAGTTCCGCAAGTTTTGCAACGGCTGAAAATGTCAAAGAAACACCTGTTATTCCACAAGTTGTGTATAGCCGCCTACCAGTGTTCTTAAGCGATTGTATTTCGGTATTTCGCAGTAATCGTGAAAGAGACATGTTTCTGACCGGTGCATTGTCCAATTTGAGTGGTTGTTTTAATAACGTTGAAGGGAATTATGATGGTAGGTTGTTTTCACCTAATTTATTCAGCTTTATTATTGCTCCACCTGCTAGCGGTAAAGGCGTTGTGAATTTCTGTCGTCAGCTACTCTCAGCACTAAACGATGCGTTAAATAAAAATTCAGAAGGCGTATTGTCCGTTGCCGGTGATGTTAGTAGGAAAGTGAGAGGAATTTTTATTCCAGCTGATTCAAGTTCAGCAGCAATAAAAAGGATGTTGATTGCAAATGATGAGCAAGGAGTAATATGCGAAACAGAAGCAGACACATTGAGTTCTACATTAGCGCAAGATTGGGGAGGCTTCGATGATTTACTTCGGAAAGCTTTCCATCATGAACCAGTCTCTTTCAGCAGAGTCGACAAGGATTCAGATGATTTTAAATTACGTGAAATCAAACGACCTCGGCTTGCGGTGTGCTTAACGGGCACACCCAGTCAGGTTCCAATATTGATAAAAAGTACCGAAAATGGTCTTTTTAGCCGCTTTATATTTTACACATTCCAAAACAATACGATTCCGGAGTTTAAAGATGTGTTTGCCAATGACGACGAAGTAAATCTGGAGGAATTTTTTGAAGAGAAAGCAAAAATTATGCATGAAATGTATCAAAAGGCAAGTCGAGTTGAGAAATGCAGATTTTCATTTAGTAAAGAGCAAAAACTGATTTTTAAAAATGAGTTCGACAAAAGGGTCAAAGAGATGCACTATAAATATGGTGAAGAAACGCAAGGGGTTGTTTTTCGATTAGGATTAATAGCTTTTAGGATAGCCATGCTGCTTACTATTCTTCGAACATTAGAAAGCAGCATATTTTCTGAATCAATTGAATGCTGTGACGATGATTTTGAAGCAAGTATCGAATTGTCGCATATTTACTTGCACCATAGTATGACAGTTTTTCAAAGTTTGCCAGGAAGTAAAAGAATAAATCAAAATGCAATGACATTGTTAAGTTATTTACCTGCCGAGTTTTCGTTCACACAAGCAGAGCAAATAGGGTTAGCATTTTGCGATATTAAGTCCAGATCTATTTCCAACTATTTAAAAGAGCTCGTAGCGAATAAATTGTTGGCACAACCTAAGGAAAATGGTTTGTATTACAAATAGGTCAGGAATGCAGTGTTTGCGAAACCTGCAAAATTTGCAAAGCATAATTAAAGCCTGCCAATTCGGTGGGCTTTATACTTCGAAGTCTAATGAATTGAATTTCAGTAGCGTTTTGGTGTTGCGTCACTTTCAAATGATTATTTTTACTAAAAATGAAATGAGTAGGTTTAATGAACGAAGATTTAAAAAGTTGTAATATGGAAAAATCAAACTTGACAAGGTCAGTTCACAAAGGACGGAGCCAGAACAGTGAACCTAAAATCGTCGAATGGACAGAGAAGCCCTGGAACCCAATCACGGGTTGCGTGAAAGTTTCAACCGGTTGCGCGAACTGCTATGCTGAGAAGACCGCTGATTGGTTGCAGCGAATTAATAACCCCCGATATAAAAATGGGTTTCGGCTGACTCTGCATGAGGATCTGCTGGACGAGCCGCTGAAGTGGCGAAAACCTCGTCGAATTTTTATTGGTTCGATGTCAGACATATTTCAACGTGCGATACCTGAAGATTTCGTATTGCGTGCGTTTGAGACGATGAATCAGAGCCCTCAACACACGTTTATTGTACTTACGAAACGGGCTGACCGCATGGAAGAATTATCAGCCAAAATAAACTGGACTGACAATATCTGGCTTGGTGTTACAGTAGAAGAGGCAGCATATAAAGACCGTATTGACTGCCTCCGCAATACTCCTGCAGTTCGAAAGTTCGTATGTGCAGAGCCGTTAATCGGTGATCTGGGACAGGTGAACTTAACTGGAATCGATTGGCTGGTTATTGGTGGCGAGTCTGGCCCAAATTCCAGACCTATGGATGAAGAATGGGTGGTCAGCCTACGTGATCAATGCCGATTGCAAAACGTGATGTTTACATTCAAACAGTGGGGTGGTGTTAAGCGAAAAGAAAATGGTTCGCTACTTCAGGGCGAATACCATCACGACTTGCCAGCAGTTATGCGCGACTAAAGCAGAATCAGATAAAGGCTCACCAATTCGGTGGGCTTTTTCTTTTAGCCAGTGTTTATGCAGCGTCTGCCATTCGGGGCTGTTCTTACCTAATGCTGCCGCTTGACGAGTGTTGACCAATTAAAGGACCCGATATATTTTGGGACAACCTGTTACCGCTTTGCTAATCAAAGAGGGAGTCTGGAACTTACAGCATGGAACTACCCCTTTGCTATTTTGAATGAAACTAAATTATGCTTGGCTAACTAACTTGTATTGTAAAATTACATAACTTGTGGGATTGAAACGAAAACCTGAGTTTGTGATACCACGAAACACTATCAAACATGCTCATGCTGGACACACACAATACAGTGCAGCGGGGTGATCCGTTCCGCATCCAGCATTACATCCCCGTTTCAGCTCTTGTCGCGGTGGACAAATACGCGTTTCCAAAACGCCGCCGACCCCATGTTGTAAAACGTTACCAGCATGGGTAGAAGACAACGACCCGAAAGAAAGTAGCGGAGTGAAACGTTAGAAAAGTGAACCATTTTGACAGGTGAACAACATACAGAACATATTTCAAGCAAACAACGAGTAGGCCAACACTCATTGCCGACCCTGCTGTATTTTTTATTTCCCCCACCGCATGTTTTTTTTAATTCAAATAAGCGAAGCGATTCACGAGCACCGCTAAAAGAAAAATTAAACAAGGGAGTAATTTTATTTCCACACGCAAATGCACATATCGTCAATAAATCAAACACTTATTATATCGAAATACGAGATACAAGAAATATATAAGCTATCTTAGCGCCTTAAATTTATACGGACATGAACCGAATAAAGGAAGTACTTGAAGAGAAAGGAATAAAGCAGACTTGGTTGGCTGAACAACTTGGCAAAAGTTACAACATGGTCAATGGCTATGTGCAAAACAGACAGCAGCCAAGACTTGAAGTGCTTTTTGAAATTGCTAAAATATTGGATGTGGAAGTTGCTGATTTATTGGCGGATCAAAAAAAGAAACGTAAATGAATAGACCAATAATCAACACAATAGTAGACTACATTAAGTCCCAAGCACGGAACAAGATCATTTTTCACTCTCAGTGTATTTCTGACTTTGAATCTGTAAATATCGGGCTACGAATTTCAGAGAGTATTTACAATTTTAAAGAGCCAGGAAGAATCGCAATGCGAGTTTCGGCTGAATTAGATAAAATTCTTAGTACAGCTATCTCACACCATGATAAGTTTGGTAGATATTTATCCATTGAAAACATAGGTATCCTTTTCGAACCAGAATTGAAACACGATTTTACCCGTATGCTTGACAGCTACTCGCAAAACAACGTGCTTTTCGTCAAGTGGGATGGTGAAATAGATACAGACAACATCTACTTCCTGACCAAAGAAAACGGAAACAAAATAAACATAAAGAACTTAAGCCATATCGCAATATGAAGTATAAAGAACTATTGAACTTCGAACCCATTACCGAAGTTGTGAAATTTAGCCGGACAAGTGAGTCGGACTATCAGAGAACACTGGTAAAGACCTTTGTATTCTCAGACACTTTCAAAAATCATCTTATACCCTTGATGATTCGAAACCTTGATTTCAACTATTCCGGAGAATCATTCGGCTTGCAGGTTGTAGGTAATTATGGTACAGGTAAATCGCATTTAATGTCATTGGTTTCCTTGCTTGCAGAAGACGCAACATTGATTGATTTGGTCAAGGATGAAAAGCCTAAAAAGGACTTAAAAATTATTGCAGGAAAGTTCAAGGTTTTGCGGTTTGAGTTGGGTAATACAGAAAGTCTTTGGGAAGTGATTACTTTCCAAATTGAAAATTATCTCAAAAGTCAGGGAATAAATTTCTCGTTTAATGGACACGGCCCGAAGCCTTATTTCGATAAGCTGCTCTTAATGATGGCTGAATTCGAAGAAAAATTTCCGGACAAAGGTTTTCTTATAGTAATTGATGAGATGCTTGCCTATCTGAAGGGTAGAAGTGCAGCAGACAAGCTGAATCAGGATTTGGCAGTATTACAGGCATTGGGTCAAGCCTGCGATAAATCAAAGTTCAAATTCATTTTTGGTGTTCAGGAAATGATTTACCATTCGTCTGAATTTCAATTTGCAGCTGATATGCTCCAAAAAGTAAATGACCGCTATAAGGACATCATGATTACCAAGGAAGATGTAGCCTTTATTGTAAAAAATCGTTTGCTCAGAAAAGATGAGCACCAAAAGCAAAAAATCAAATCACACCTTGATCCTTTTTTGAGCCTTTTCACAGATATGCATGGTCGGACACAGGATTATATGGAGCTTTATCCTGTTCACCCTACTTACTTTGAGAATTTTGAGAAAATCAGAATTGGGAAAAGCCAACGTGAAATCCTTAAAACACTTTCCAATCAGTTCTCGGAAATACTAGAGCAGGAAGTACCCAAAGACAATCCAGGGCTATTAACCTACGACCGCTATTGGGAAGATGTACAAAAAAGCCAGGATTTGATGGCAATTCCTGATGTAAGAAAAGTAAAAGAGATCACCGAAACCATTCAGGACAAAATTGATTCGTACTTCACCGGTGTAAGAGCTTCTAAAAAGCCGGTAGCCAAGCGCATTATAAATGCCTGCGCCATTAAAATCTTACAACACGAACTTCAAAAGCAAAATGGCACGAATACTGAACACCTGGTTGATGATTTATGCCTAACGGATAAACTGGCAACTGACCGTGATTTCTTAATCGACATCATTGATTCTGCGGCACAGCAAATTATCACCGCTACATCAGGACAATATTTTGATAAAAATGCGGAAAACGCCGAATACCACTTACGTATTGAAGGTGGTATCAACTTCGACCAGAAAATTAAGGACTACGCTGCAACTATGGCCGATTCACAAAAGGATGAATACTTCTTCAAATTTCTTGAAGTAAATCTACCTCTTGACCATGATACTTACCGCACGGGCTTCCGAATTTGGGAACACAGCATAGATTGGAAATCCCACAAAACCTATCGTGATGGATACATTTTCTTCGGCAATCCCAACGAAAAATCCACCACGCACCCACGACAACACTTTTACATGTACTTCATGCCCATCTTCGATGATAGCAAGAAAAGTCGCAATCATGAAGAGGATGAAATCTACTTTGTTTTTGATGGCTTATCTAAGGAGTTCAAGGAAGCAGTAACGCTGTATGGGGCTGCGCTGGCATTGGAAGTGCGTGCGGATAGTTCTCAAAAACCCATTTACCGGCAGAAGATCGATGAACTAAATAAAAAAGCACGAGCGCTATTTGACCAGGAATATGTTCAAATTACTCAAGTGGACTATCAAGGCAAAGAACTTCCCTTGAGTGGATATCCGTTGCCTGGAGCTGGTTCTACAAAGGAGCAAATCTTTTCGACTGTGGCATCTATTGTGTTTGAAGATTGGTTTTCTGATGAGCGGCCTAATTATCCAAAGTTCACGCAACTCAATTCACCCATTGCCAAAGACAATGTTGAACGATTGGTTAAGCAAGCACTAAGCAAGGTAGCAAATCCGGAACAAGCTAACCGCGATGGTGAAGGCATCTTGACCGGGTTGGGATGTTGGGTGCCCGGCATGCTCGATTATAGTCATTCTCCTTATGCCAAAAGTTTATTGAAAATGTTGGCAGATAAAGGAGAAGGCAAAGTATTGAATCGTGATGAAATCATAGAATATATTAACAAAAGCGACAACCTTTGGTTAACCAAAGATTTTCAGATTGAAGCCGAACTTGAATTTGCGGTCATGGCTACGCTGGCAGCTTTGGGTGAAATTGAAATTACCTTGAATTCCGGAAAGTCCATCAACTCTACGAATTTGAATGAACTCAAGGATATTCAAAAACAAGATTTCTACTCTTTCACCCACATTAAGCCACCCAAAGGACTGAACCTGGCTGCACTTAAAACGATGTTTATTGGCATGTTGGGCAGGGATTTAAGTAATCAGCTAAAAGACCCTTCTACTTATACGCATCTGGTTAGTGCTGCCAATGATTGGGCAAAACGCACGGTAACCTTATTGAGCAAAATTCAGGGAGGTTATATTTTTAAGGGAATTGAAATTGTAAGCATGGATCAGGCAAGCAAATACCGTCAACACTTTACGGCATTCTCCGGATTCTGTGATAAGCTGGCCAATTACACCTCTGAAGCTAAGATTAAAAACTTCGCTTTTTCTGTGGATGACTTAAACCGCATACTACCTGCTAAAGCCGAAGTAGAACAACTGGAAAAGCAACTGGCAGAATTAAATGTATTGAATGAAGACATTTCCTATTTACAGCAATGCAAACAATACATCACCGATAATGCCTTTAAAGAAGAGGTGTCAGAAGCCATCAATAAATTGGCTCCGGTTTTGGGCAAGGATGATGAAGCGGAAGTTGAAAAGTATAAAAAGCAACTTTACCAACTCAAAGATCGCTATGCCGATTGGTATCTTGATTTGTACCTGAAGCACCGCATCAGTCAAAAAGACCATACACAAAAAATTGCGCTGCTTGATTCGGATGCAAAAGCCATTTGCGATATTTTGAAAGATGCCGATTTCCTTTCTTCTGGACAGTATATGCAGTGGCTGAATAAAATAAACAAACTACAACCGGCTGATAACAAAGTGAACAAGAACCTGATTCTGACAGCCCCTTATCAGGATTTCAACCCGACTGATTTTGAAGGTGCTGAAGTGCTGAGTGTGACGCAGCTAAAAAGTGAATTGCAAGAACTGCTTGAGCAATGGACAGATACGCTAAAAGACACCCTGGACGATCCCATAGTGAAAAAGAAAATGAATCTGTTGGATGAAGCTACTCAAAAATTGCTTTCTGGTTTTAAATCCGGAGCCATAGAGCTGGCCAAGGACAATGCCTTGCGCATCCGCAATGCCATCATGGACTTGCATAAAGGTTTGGAGAAAGTGGAACTGAGCATTGAGAGTATGAAAGGCACTTTCAATAAGCCTTTAACGCCCGATGAAGCCATTGAAGCCTTCAAAACTTACATTGATCAAATAGCCAAAGGGAAAGAGCGGGATAAAATCAGGATTATTTTAAAATAAGAAACTCATGAGCAACGAAAATAAAATCACAGTTTTAGGCAAAACCTTTAACACCGAAGAAGAACGCAGAACCTACTTCCGTGATGAACTGCGCAAAAAACTGCCCGAACTCAAACTTATGGAAGGTTTTCCCATTGGCGAAGACGAAGACATCCTAAACCTGAGCGACCCCCCCTATTACACCGCCTGCCCCAACCCATGGCTTAATGACTTTATTGCGGAGTGGGAAGCAGAAAAAAAAGAACTGGAAAAGCAAGGATTGCGCAAAGCGGATTTTGAAGTGACAGAGCCTTATGCAAGAGATATTAAGGAAGGCAAAAATCATGTAATGTATAGTTTGCACACCTACCACACTAAAGTGCCGCATCCGATAATTATGCGTTATTTACTTCATTACACTCAACCAGGAGATATCGTATTTGATGGCTTCGGTGGTACAGGTATGACAGGCGTTGCTGCCAAACAATGTGGAAATGCTGAGTCAATACTAAAACTAAGATTAGAAAACGAATGCCTAACTAATCATAATAAAAAACCGATATGGGGTGAGCGTCACTCTGTAGTTTCTGATTTGGCACCAGCAGCTACATTTATTTCCGCCAACTTAAACTCAAGATTCGAGACAGCAGAAATAAAGAAGAGTTTAACTTACAAGCTAAAAAGTGTAAATAACGAATATGGCTGGATGTTTGAAACACTGCATGATGATGGTAAAAAAGGAATAATAAACTTTGTTGTTTGGAGTGAAGTAACCGAATGTCCTAATTGTAATAATGAATTCGTGGTTTGGGATGTTAGTGCTGACACCGAGAATGGGCGAATGAAACAAGCATTCAATTGTCCAGCTTGCTCAACTAAACTAAAGAAAAGCGATTGTGAGACATTGCTTGTTTCGGAATTTGATAAAGGTTTAGAAGAGATTGTCAAAACAAAAAAATATCAACCTGCTTTTATAAACTATTCCGTTGGTAAAAAACGCTATTATAAAAAACCTTCTAAGAAAGATTTAGAAATAATTGAAAAAATAAATCACTTAGATTTCAACAAATGGGTTCCAACATATAGACTACCAGAAGGTGATGAAAGTAGAAGAAATGACAGATTTGGCATTACTAATATCCATCAGTTTTATACAAAAAGAAACCTTATTTATATATCTGAACTATGGAACAAATTGGAGGTAAAAGAAAAATTTGTTGCTACGAGCATTTTATCACGTAACCTTACAAAGCTAAATAGATATATTTTAAAACCAAGGACTCCAAAAGGTGAAATAAATGGGCCACTAAGTGGAACTCTTTACATCTCAAGTGAATTTGTTGAACAAAACCCATATGATTTAATTTCATCTAAAATCCCCAAAACAACCTGGAATAATCAGGGTGTCTTAACTTCAACAAATCCGGCTCAACATACCAACATAGCTCCAAATTCCATCGACTACATCTTTACAGACCCGCCATTTGGCGCAAATATTATGTATTCAGAGTTGAACTTTATTTGGGAGTCATGGCTAAAAGTTTTTACGGATAACAAACCAGAGGCAATAGAGAATAAAACTCAGAAAAAATCAACTTTAGATTATCAATCCATAATGCTTCAGTGTTTTAAAGAGTATTTCAGAATATTAAAACCTGGCAAATGGATGACGGTTGAATTTAGTAATACAAGTGCTGCTGTATGGAATGGTATTCGAACAGCACTTCAATCAGCAGGATTTGTCATTTGTGATATTACAGACATTAATAAAACTCATGGAGGAATTAGGGCTTATGCCTACAACGCTGCTGTAAAACAAGATTTAGCGATAACATGCTATAAGCCATCTTCTGAGTTTGATGATAAGTTTAAACAAAATCAAAGCACAGAAATTGGTGTTTGGCAATTTGTAGAGGAGCACTTATCGCGTATTCCTATTCACATCATTGATAACAATTCCACCACAGGCATCATCGAACGCAGCCCAAAAATTTTGTTCGACCGCCTGATTGCCTTTTATGTACAAAGAGGCTTGCCTGTTCCCATAGATGCAGGTAAATTCCAGCAGGGCTTGCGGGAGCGTTTTATAGAGCGCGATGGCATGTTCTTTACCAACGAGCAAGTGCAGGAGTACGACCGCAAAAAAGCCGAAGTTCCCAACTTTGTCCAGCTCAGCATATTTGTAGCCAATGAGCAGGATGCCATTTACTGGCTGCGTAACATTTTTGAAAAAGAATCCAAAACCGAATCTGATTTGCATCCCCTATGGATGAAGGAAGTGGCCGGCAATATGCGTAAAGGCGATGTTTTACCAGAAATGCGTACCATCCTCACAGATAACTTTCTTAAAGATGATAAAGGTAAGTGGTATTTACCTGACCCGGAAAACGAAGCGGATCTGGAAAAACTACGCAACAATCGACTTCTCAAGCAATTTGAAACCTACAAAACCGAAGCCTTCAAGCCCAAAGCTAAAATCAAAGAAGCCCGGGTAGAGGCTCTGCGTGCCGGTTTCAAACAATGCTATCAAGACAAGGATTTCAAAACCATCATACAGATCGGTGAACGCATTCCCAACAACCTGCTCATGGAAGATGAAGTGCTGTTGCAGTTTTATGATATAGCCACTTCAAAAGTATAACCATGCGATACAAAGGCAAGGCATGTGAAATAGTAGGCGAAAAAGAAGTGTTTGGGCAGCGCATTGCCTGGATACGATTGATGGAAGACAGCAGCTTCCATGAAGTCCCCTATGATGAGTTGGAAAAACCAACTACAGACTTTTCCATGCCTTACTTACGCTTTGTTTCTATTGCTGCAAAAATCAAAGACGAAGTAGCCCGAAAGAACATTTTGGCTCCCTATGAAAGTAGTTTAATTCCCTTACCACATCAAATACTGGTACTGGAAAAAGTGATGCAGTCCAGTCAAAATCGCTTTATGCTGGCTGATGAAGTGGGAATGGGTAAAACCATCGAGACCGGTTTGATTTTGAAAGAACTCAAGATCAGAGGCGATATTAAACGCATCTTGTGTATCGTTCCCAAATCGGCCATGCTGCAATGGCAAAGCGAATTAAAAGAGCATTTCAATGAAGTATTTCGTCTCTATGATTCAGAAATGATTACTTCCATGGCTCGCACCTTTGCCAATATAAATGCCGATGAAGAATACAATTTCTGGACACAGCACAATCAAATCATTGTTTCTACTGACGCCTTGAAGCCCTTGGAAAAGCGTCAAGGCTGGTCAAAAGAGCGAGTCGATGAATACAATAAATACCGAATGGAATCGGTGCTGGAAGCAGATTTTGACTTGGTCATTATGGATGAAGCCCATAAAATGGGTGGAGCAACATCAACTGTTTCCCGTTACATATTGGCGCAGGAGTTATGCAATTCGGTTCCGAATGTATTGTTACTAACTGCCACACCACACAGAGGTAAGGCAGATCATTTCAGAAGAATATTGCAGCTTTTGGATCCGGATACTTTTGCAGGAGAAGGCTTGCCGGATATTGAAGAATTAGAACCTTATGTGATCCGAACCGAAAAGCGTTTTGCTGTAGATTATGAAGGCAAAAAACTATTCAATGAGAGGCGAACGAATCGCTTTGATGTATTTTTAGACATCAACAAGCATCAAAAACAAATGGCCTTATATGATGCTGTTACGGATTATGTAAGGAAAGGCTTCAATTCTGCTAAGAGAGTTAGTAATCCTGCAAAAGGATTAATCATGATATTGTTTCAGCGTTTGGTGAGTAGTTCAACAGCTGCTATACTTTCTGCCATGCAAGGCAGGATAGAACGATTGAGATTGGGCGAAGAATCAAGTTTGGATGACTTTGCTTATGAAATGGATCATGGTTTTGATGAGAATGGAGAGGAAATAGATTTTGAAGGCATTTTTCAGAGCAACACTGCCGGCTTAGCCAATGAGGAAGAATTATTGTCACAACTGATTTTGCAGGCAAGAGGATGCATGGCAACGGAAACCGATGCCAAAGCAGATGCCCTATTAAATAAAATTCTGGAGTTAAGGCAGGTTCAGGTAAATAAGGAACTGAAAATACTGGTCTTTACAGAGTTCAGAACCACACAGAAAATGTTGGTGAACTACTTCAAAGGCAAAGATTACAATGTTTCCTTTATTCATGGCGGACAGGATTTGGACGAGCGAAAAAGAGCTTTAGCACACTTCAAAAACGAAGCACAAATCATGATTGCTACGGATGCTGCCGGTGAGTCGTTGAATATGCAGTTTTGCCATATTGTTTTCAATTACGACCTGCCCTGGAATCCAATGATGGTAGAACAGCGCATTGGTCGTGTAGATAGGATTGGCCAAATATATCCTGTGCAAGCCTACAACATGCTAACCAACAACAGCGTTGACTTGCGTGTGTACGAAGTGATTGAAGAAAAGCTCAACAACATCATTGACCAATTGGGCATTGATAAAACATCAGATGTACTGGATTCAGCCATCGATATGAAGAAAGTCAATAAACTTTACCTGCAAAGTTTGTTAGACCCTGAAAAGTTTGAATTTGCAGGCGAACGTTGGTTAAACGATATAAGGGGAAAACTTCGGGAATACAAGAGCACGGAAGGGATTTTACCACAAGTAGCAGAATCGGAAATTGAATACAAAAAAGCTGCAGAGGTAAAACACAGTCCGCTTCCTTTCTGGTTGGAAACTTTAGTACAGCAATTCACCATGGTACATCATGGTTCTCTGAGTAAAAATCTATTGGGTTTTTCTGAAATTAAAGTTCAGGGTGAAAGCAGAAAGATCACCTTTGATGCCGAAGTTTCTTTAGCTAATCCGGGGGTAGAACATATTACACTCCAACACGATTGGATAAGGAAACTATTGAATGATCTGGGTGAATTTGATAAGTCAAATGGCATTCCTGTAATCAAATCGAGTGCCGGAGAAGAAACTCCGGGCTATTGGAGTTTGTGGCAAATAAGTGCCCGCAATGTCATGGAAAGCAAAATTCAGTATCAATGCTACTTTTTAGCCGATAATGGAAAGCAATACAGTGCCTATGCCAATGATATCTGGAACCGTTTGATTAATGTATCCGGAAAATTTAAAATGGAGGGCTCACAGGCAATGAAAGCTGCGGAGTCTTTCCAAAAAGAATTGAATCAGTCCTTGTTTCTTTCATTCCAAAATCTTGAGGCGGATTTAATCACACGAATGAAATTCAAAAAAGAAAACAGGTTGAATTCATACAGTTTTCAGAAATCAAGGATTGAAAAGATCGGAATCGACAATATTCGCCAAGCTAAACTTCAAAGGCTCGAAAAAGAACAAAAGACCTGGCTTAAGGAATTTGATTCAGGGAGTAAAATAATTCCAGGCATTAAACAACTATTAATGATTCGTATCAATGACTAAGGGATTTATCCAACATATCACCGACAGTTTAAAAAGCTATCCGGCAAAAGTGTTTTTGGTGGAGAATAACGATCGTTTTTTATACCGAAGCGATGTTCAGGATGCCTTTGGGACAATTGGTATTGAAATTGCTAATGGCAGCGGTATTGAACAAAGAATTAGATTTGAAATGAGAGAACCCGATGGTTTACTCATTTTGCTAAGCCAAGACAATTCCAATTATCTCGAAGACATAAAAAAGCAAGCGGTAGCCATTGAATTCAGTCTCGCCAATTATTTGCAGTCATATCACATACCATCTCTTAGTCAATTAGATCTACCGATTCTCGATCAACTGTTTAGAAATCAACCTTTGTTTGGCCTAAACAGAAAAGAAACTCAGGAATTTATTGAGAAATTGAAGGCCGAAGCCACATCTGTTGAATCAGAATACGATTTGGACGAATTTATTGAAGGACTGCATTCACTGCTAAATGAGGAGTCAATAAATTGGACTGTGGTAAGTCGATTAATAGCTGAGGGAATTTCGAAAACCATTGGCACTCCCAAGTTTGATGAATTATTTGATCATATCAACAAGGCCAATGCGGATTTTCAAGAGACTCTGCAAACGAGTTACCATCAAACCAAAAACTCCAGTGCCGTAAAAAGACCCCGAATTGTATCAAAGATTCTGGATTATCTCAACTTTAACTTTCGGGAAAAGAGAATTGCGCTTATAGTGGTTGATGGCATGGCTTTATGGCAATATGAGTTATTAAAAAACCGATTGCCGGGAACCAAACATGAAGAGGTAATTTATTCATGGTTGCCATCCATTACGCAGCTATCACGCCAAGCCATTTTTCGTGGCGACACACCGAAGACTGATTACAGACAAGGTCCTACGAGTGAAGAGAAACTTTGGAAAACGTATTGGAAAGATAAGGGATGTCATGAATATGAAGTATTCTATCAACACGAGAAAATAGATTTTTCAAATATTAATTCGGTATCAAAATTGGCTATCGTCTTAAAAGACCTTGACGATAAAATGCATAGCTCGACTGACTATGTTGATTTGCTCCACCTTACCACAAATTGGATTGAACGAAGTAAGATCATCCAGGTAGTGGATGAATTGATATCAAAAGGTTTTACAGTTTTTCTAACGACAGATCACGGCAATATACAGGCTAAAGGTTGGAGAGGACTGCAAGGTCGGGAAAAATTAGGAACCAATAAATCAGGAAGTCGAAGCGAACGACATATAGAATATTCAGAAAAATGGTTATCTGATGAATTCATGGCCAACAATCCGGAAATGGGTGACTCAGTTGTAATGGAAGAACAAGCCATTTATTTTAAAACAGACCTCAGCTTTTCAAATAAAGAATCACTTGTTACGCATGGGGGGGCACACCTGCTTGAAGTATTAATACCATTTGTAAAAATAAAGAATGAATCATAAATCAATAGATATAAATCAGCGTATCCCATTGGATACTTTATATGCAGCATTGGAGAGCTACTTAAACGGCACTTACAGTGAAGACTATATTTTAGAGCAACTTAGACTGGAATTTAAAGGCGAAAACAGATTGAAAAAATCATTACGCATTGTAAACATGATAATTTTACGAAACCCACTTATAGAATTTATTGAAGAAAATAAAGACCAAATAAAGCAGGCTATAAAAAAGAAACATGACAGGAATATTATCCTTATTGCTCTACTCAACAGTTCATTTGCTTTTTCATTTGATACACTTCAGTTTTTGGGTAAATATCTTACCGTGCAGGATTTAGTAAATAGGGAAACCATTAAGAAATCCCTGGCAAATGTTTATGGTGGTAATCGATCTACTGAAAATGCCATTGACAGTGTAATCCCAATGTTTATTGAGGCCGCATTGATAAAAAGACCAACATTAGGAGTCTATCAACGAAACTCTGATTTTCAGATTACATCCACTGTAAGTAACCAGATCTTTATTGAATCGTTTAAGATAAATAATACATTGGATGGTATTCAGGAATATCAGTTAAGAGACCCATACTTTCTATTTATAAATAATTGAAATGAATCCCCAACACGACAGCCACGCACATTGCCAAGTAGCCAACCCATAAACCAAAATTTGCAGAAGAGTGCAATTTTTCCCAACAAAGAAATGGGCGAATCCTCTGCTAGAAATATGCATTACGCCGAATGCTTACCTTCTTTTTTAGTTTTACAAAACTGGTCAACAAATAAGCTCAGTAACGAGTTGTCGTTGTGATATAGTTGAAAAACTCCACTTTCGTAGGTGGCATAACAGTTATTTCCACTTTTAAACAGAACATGGTATGATTGAACACGTTCAATTCCGATGATTTGAAGCAAATAGATAAATGACTTGATGTTATTAATTTTCAAGATGTCCTGTTGGTCGAAGTATTCCGATTCAAAATGGCTAATGGAAATTTCAAATTCGTATGGGAGAAGCCCAATTACAGCAGAGTTTACACCACGAATGGTAAGTTTGGTCTCCTCCAAATCATAGGAGCTTTCGGTACGATCTCCTATCAGCCAATACGAATCAATCGGAGTTGGGTCAATTTTACCTTCCAAACCTAATTGATTCCTTTCATAAAGTAATTTGTCGTGATATTCCCATCGCTTTGAGCTGTTAAGCATCAACTCTTTACCTATGTCGATTGATGGATCATCCGCAGAAATTAAAAGTTTTGTGACATCTTGAATAACAATTTCCGGATACCATTTGTAAGGTTCAAAGCAGAAAAAATGAATTTTAAATATCGAAAAGGTACCAGATGAAAGGTCAATAAAACAGTCATAGTCATCTTTAGTGATTGGGACCCAGTAGGATTTGAAAAAAACCGTTTCAATGGGATTATCAAATTGAGCGATCAATGATACCCATTCCAGTTGAGATTCGCGTAAGAAATCACATTCAAGAATAGGTATATCTTTCAACTTTTGCTGAAGTTCCGGATAGGTAGAAATGTAATGCAAGATGGCTGTGATTTTTTGAAATTGATGGCTCCAGGTATCTAGAAAGTCATCGTAAAGCAGTTGTTTAGCCTTAGAGTACATATGATATTAGGATTGCGGGTTAATTTCTACTTATTTTTTAAACTCTGGAGTTTTTCATTATTGAATTTAATGATCGTCTATTTCACTAAAAATTTTAGAAAATAGGATGACTAACATTTCTTTCCAAAATTATTTTTTGACAATTTTGATTTGTTGCTTTGTCAAATATCAATACAGAATCAGTTATTTAAACAAATCGTCACTTGCTAGATTTCCACCGAGGGTTGTGACAAGATGTTCAATGCCTTTCTTCATTCGGATTATTTCTTCATCTGGACCGTCAAGCAAAATATTAAATTTATCAATGATTGTATAATCAACAGGTTCAAGGTTATTAAGGTTGATTGTTCCGGTTAATATTAACCTTTCATGACTCGTAATATTTATGTTGAGATTTCCACTTGGTGGGCGTTCGGTATAAACTCTGGCTATATCCTTGGGATTTACCATATAATATGATTTTATATTGGGGATATAGATCATTATCATAGGATTATTGGCATGATTTAGTTTTATGCTTACTTTGTAAGTCATTGGCATAAATCCTGGATCGAATTGATGTTCAATAAATTTCTGATTTAACCAATCTATAGTCTCTTGTTTTGACTGGGAAAGTGTTGATAGCGGAATTAGTAGTGAAACGTAAAATATTCCGACAAATATTTTCTTCATAATGTTAATTTTGGATGTGAATTTCTTGATGAGCCAGTTCTATTGGATACTTACAGATTAGGATAATTATAGTCATGATGGTTTTTTTGAACTCTTGATTATATGGCAGAATTGTTGTCATTGATAGAGGATTGTAAACTAGCGAGATTTAATCACATGTAAGTTATCAAATTCATAAGCCATCATCTGATTGCCAAAGTTTGCACTTATTTCAGTTTCCGGGTAGTAAAACTGAATTTTCAGTCCATTTTCATTCAAAACCTTCAGAATAATCTTTTCATGATCGTCGGTAAAAATGCTTGCAACAATAGGGTTCGTAGTGTGAATCTGATTAATGCGGAAACGTTCACTAATTTTAAAGTCATTTTCATTTGAGGGGCAATATATAACAATAATGCTGTCAGGAAAATTCATATAAATAAACCCTTCATCATTTGAATAAAACTGTCCATTGTAATGTTTGTTGATTAACGGATCTTCATGTATCGAAACCTCCAGAATATTAAGCTGGAAGCTTCTAAAAGCCTGTTCCTTTTTTAAAAAAGAGCTAATATTTTGTGAACACGTGCCCAAAGTCCAGGTGAGAGCAATAACGATTGTAAAAAGGATTTTCATAATAGTTCGGGTTATGCTTGATTCCATTTAATCCTTTATGAATGTTTAAAACATCCTGCGTGATCTGATTTTTTTTCTTCCATAACTTTTAGTTAATATTAAGCAAGGGTAGCTATTGGTGTAATAATTTAGTTTGTTTAGACAAAACATCGCTATTCGAATTGACATTATAGGTGCTTAAAGCACCATCTTTAAATGAAATAGTCACATTTGTTATATTGTTCTGCATCAGTTTTGCTGATTGTTCTTTTGAACAAGAATAAAGACCGATGACTCCATCCAAATGACCGAAGTTTGTTTTCTGAATTTTTTCCGGCTCAAATCTAAGTAGTTCATCATTGCATAATCTCAAAGCCAAAATTCCATCCATCATCCTGATCTTATCTTCAAATCTCAGAATAACAGAAATATAATTTCCAACTTGACTAGTAGTATAAGTTAATGCTATTTGCATGCCTTCAATTTCAGCAACAATAAGTGGTTCATACATTTTTGAAATCACTCCATCATCTCTTTTAGTTTCTATATAGCGACCAGGTTTTGATGTCGAAATCATATCAGAATAGAATTGAATCATATGTGACCCTGACAACGTATCGTTACTCAAAGCATAGTAGGCACTGACGCCAAACATTTCAGTTTCAATTTGGGAAATGATTTTACCGTTAATGATAATGGAAAATAGGGCATCTTCTTCTTTACTGTTTTTTGTTGAAAAGCGGATTGATTTAGGTTCAACAGCAACTGAGTTGATCTTGAACCATTCTTTATGTCCGCCACTGCTGATTATAATTTTATTTCGTTCAAATATCAGCTGTCCAAGTTCGTTTGATATGTTGGCTCTGCCTTGGTAAGTTACAGTCATTTGCGAGAATGGAAGTTTCAACACATTTTCTGTTGAATTAGTATCGGTTCCCTTTCTTTTAGAGGTTATATCATTGCATCCTGCCGTTAAGAATAAGGCAACTGCGATGCATATTAATTTTGTGAGATTAATCTTATTTTTCATTTAATAATTGTTAATCTGAATTCGCCTAAGAATTAAAAAGGTACATCATCCGAATCTTCCCCCTCTTCTACTGAACGTGATTTAAATCTTTCATCTTCTTCTTTTATATGAAAATCTAGTGCATCACGCTGTATCTTACGGAATTCTTCTTGTTGTTCTTCCAATTCCCTTAAGTATTTCTCATGGTCACTCATTCCATTATGTCCTCTGCCATTTTGATCGTCACTAATTTGCTTCACGAACAAGACTGTTATTATTATTCCAAGAATAAAAAGTGTACCTACCATATGTTAATTTCCATTATAATGAGTGTAATAAGGAAAGTGATGCAATGCCTTGAGCGTTTAATTTAGTTGTCATATATGATAACCGCTAATCAAAGATAAAACAAAATATTAGTTGTCAGAAATGATAACTAATGAAAATTGAGCAGCTACAGGAAAAGATTGGAGAACGAATCCGTCAATTGAGGGAATCTAAAGGGATCTCCCAGCAGAATTTGGCAGCGATTTGTAATTTCGAGAAGTCCAATCTTTCCCGTATCGAAGCAGGTCGAACCAATCCAACAATTTTCACTTTGTTCAAGATAAGTCAAGCACTTGAAGTTTCCATTGCTGAATTGGTTGATGTTGATTGAGGCGGTGCTGTTGTAGCCAGACGACTAATCTTTGATGCAACGAACACTCATCGCAATTCCTTTTGTGTCTGCATCTCTCATGAACAAGTCTTCCCACGAATGGATGCTCCGAAGCCATGCTTCTGTGGCATAGTGTTCAGATGTAGTAGATGACCACCAGAGGCATCGATCACCTAATCCAAAGAATTCATTTTGGAAAACAGAAAATGAGCCTGATGGTAAGGCATTGAACTTATAATTATCAGTGCCATTGCCCGAATCCTCCCAGCCGTTAGTTGCTTTTAGCAGAGTGCCAATAAATGGCCAACTGCCATCATTCTTAATTATTCCCCCATTGTCCAAGCTAATAAACTCGGCGAGTTGTTCCCATTCTGCATCGGAAGGTAAGTGCCAACCAGTTGGGCATGCCTGTTTCGCTGCCTCCCAGGTGTACAGCCGCCCGTATGTTGTCTCGTAAGTATTGTTGTGCTCATAGTTCCAACTTCCTTCTCCAATATTGAAAGCTAGATTTTCTGCCATCCAGATTTGGTCGCCAATTTTCACCCATTTATACTGATTCCCATCTCGTTCGTCAGCAAAGGTCCCTGAACTTTTAGTGAAATCATTTGGACTCTCTTCGTCTTCTTTTTTGCACCCTGCAAAAAGGATAAGGGTGAAAAGAAAGATTGTAATTGAATTTTTTAATAGCATAATGGTAATTTTTATTCACCTAGTTCCATGGGTGATGTGTAAGTTTTAAAGCGTTGGACTATTGTAAGTCTGATTCGTCAAACTATACAGACGCTTGGTTAGTTGTTGACTATTAATTGATCAAATATAAGTAATTACATACTATGGTATGTGGTTCTTAGCCATGAATTATTTCACATTCGTTCCAGCAAATGTCAAATTCATGGTTGTTAAATACTTTGCAGAAATATTGAGGGAGCTTCGGATAAGCAATGGTTTATCGCAAGAGAAGCTTGCCGAAAGATGTGATCTGCATGATAGGTACATCTCCTTTTTAGAGAGAGGTTTAAGGCAGCCAACTATTTCAACAATTTTCAAATTAGGAAAAGCACTTGATGTTCCAGCTTCGGAAATTATCAAAAGGATTGAAGATAAAATTGCAGATTCTGAGTAAATTGCATCGCAATTCTACCTTTTTTCACCCATCAGAACGGGAAATTTTGTGCCTTACTCAAATAGAAAAAGCTTTTTCAGGGGTTTTGTTTTTTAATGTTGGTAAACCGTCTCAAAAATCAGTAAAAATGCAGCATAAGCCAACAGCCGTGATGCATGTGTCCCGGGCAACCTTGTAAAATCCTTTACCATGCTAATAAAATCAGGGATTAGGTTTTATGGACGTAGAAATAGCAGAATATTTTAGTCGAATATCTACAAGTATAGATATATGACTATATTTGCAGTCAAAAGCAAATAGAAATGGAATTTAAACAGCTTGAACTTACCCCCCAGGGAACTTGGTTTACAAGGAAAATTTGGACCCCACATGGTAAAAGAACCATTTTGTATATCGTTTTGGGAGCTACCATCAGTTTGCTGTTCCATGCAATCACAAGGGACGGCGAGTTGTCAGAAATAACAACCAATGAGATTCTTAACAGTGC
>TARA_R110002050_G_scaffold77282_8_pt1 | contig 24050 bp, 22 predicted proteins | sample TARA_R110002050 | Tara Oceans TARA_R110002050 (sample SAMEA4396988) | marine metagenome | biome: Polar Biome; feature: [DCM] deep chlorophyll maximum layer (ENVO:01000326); material: water (ENVO:00002006), including particulate matter (ENVO:01000060) such as... | depth 25 m
GTCGAGCCTTTCCAGCTTTTTTCCGGTTTGCAGTTCATAGGCGGTTCGCACTGCTGCTTCGATTACTCCACCAGTCGTTCCGAAAATAACACTGGCACCGGTGGATTCGCCCATAGGTTGATCAAATTCTTCGTTGGGCAGCGACTTGAAATCGATATTTGCCAGCTTGATAATCTGCGCTAACTCGCGGGTTGTTAACGCGTGGTCTACGTCAGGGTTGCCATCAACGGCAAATTCATCGCGACTGCTTTCGTATTTTTTGGCCACGCAGGGCATGATGGAAACAACCACCAGATCTTCGCGTTTCACGTTCATTTTTTCGGCGAAATAAGTTTTGGCAATGGCGCCAAACATTTGCTGTGGCGAGCGGGCAGTGGAGGGAATATCTTTCAATCCTGGGAAATGGTGTTCAAAAAACTTTACCCAAGCCGGGCAGCACGAAGTCAGAATTGGCAGTTTTACTTCCTGGTCGCCGGCCAAATATTTGTTGAGGCGCCCAAGCAATTCGGAGCCTTCCTCCATGATGGTCAAATCGGCTGCAAAATCGGTGTCAAACACATAGTCGAAACCCAGACGGCGCAAGGAGGCAGCCATTTTGCCGGTGACCAGTGTTCCGGCAGGCAGGCCAAATTCTTCGCCTAAGGCTGCCCGAACAGCGGGCGCTGTTTGCACAATGACCGTTTTTGAAGGGTCGGAAAGTGCCCGAATGACCGCTCCGGTTTGATCGACTTCGGTTAAAGCTCCGGTGGGGCAAACGGCCACACATTGTCCGCAGTAGGTGCAGGAAGAGTGGTCCAGGTTCATTTCGAAAGCGGGAGAGACGACCGCGTGAAATCCACGGTTGATCATGGAAAGCACGCCAACCGTTTGCACCTCGTTACACATCATTTCGCAGCGGCGGCACAAGATGCATTTGTCCATTTCGCGGATGATAGCAGGGCTTGTATCCTCGCGGTAGTGGGATTGTTCGCCCTGGTAATGAATTTCGCGAATCCCCAGATGATGAGCCATGTCCTGCAGATCGCAGTTTCCCGATTTAGCGCAAACCAGGCAGTCGGCGGGGTGGTCCGAAAGGATCAACTCCACCACCGTTCGGCGGGCATTGACCGCCCGGATGGAGTGCGAACGAACTTCCATGCCTTCGGCTACTTCGGTGCAACAAGCCGGAGCCAGGTTTCTACGCCCGGTAACTTCAACCACACACACCCGGCAGCCTCCGGGCTTATTTTCGATGTTCATATCGTGCAGATGCATGTGGCAAAGCGTGGGGATATCAACGCCAATGCTCGATGCGGCTTCTAAAATGGTTGTCCCTTTCTTGACGACCAGGGGTTTTTTATCGATGGTCAAATTAATCATTTCCATAATTGTTTGTTTAAACGTTAGGCACTTTCATCACCTTAGGCAATTTTGATTGCATTGAACTTGCATTTTTCGAAGCAGGCCCCACACTTGATGCAAAGTGTTTGGTCAATGTAATGTGGACTGCGTTTTTCGCCAGAAATGGCTCCAACCGGACAAATCCGGAAACATAGCGTACAGCCGGTACAGCGTTCATCATCGATGACATATTGCATCAATGCTTTACACTGACCCGCCGGACATTTGCTTTCGTTCACGTGTGCTTCGTATTCATCCATAAAATTGTCGAGGGTTGAAAGCACCGGATTAGGCGAGGTTTGTCCCAGCCCGCAAAGCGAGGTGTCCTTAATTACATGGCTTAGCATGCGTAGTTTTGTCAAGTCTTCGGGTGTGCCGTTTCCGCTGGTAATTTTCTCCAGTATCTCATGCAGACGTTTGTTGCCAATCCTGCAGGGGGTGCATTTGCCGCACGATTCTTCGAGCGTAAATTCAAGGTAGAATTTGGCAATGGAAACCATGCAGTCGTCCTCGTCCATCACGATCATTCCGCCCGACCCCATCATGGAGCCGGCAGCCAGCAGGTTGTCGTAGTCGATGGGAGTATCCAGAAAATCGTTCGTCAGACAACCGCCCGATGGACCACCGGTTTGAACGGACTTGAATTTCCGACCGTTTTTGATGCCGCCTCCAATGTCGTAAATCACTTCACGCAGCGTGGTACCCATTGGCACTTCAATCAAACCCACATTGTTGATTTTTCCGGCCAGGGCAAACACCTTGGTGCCCTTCGATTTTTCGGTGCCAATGCTGCTAAACCATTTCGCGCCTTTGTTGATGATAGGTGGAATGTTGGCAAAGGTTTCCACATTGTTCACGTTGGTGGGCTTTCCCAGGTAGCCTTCCTGCGAGGGGAATGGTGGTTTGAAAGTAGGTTCGCCGCGTTTGCCTTCCATGGAATGAATAAGAGCCGTTTCTTCGCCACAAACGAAAGCGCCCGCGCCATAGCGTATTTCGATATCGAAATTGAAGCTGGTGCCCAGAATATTTTTGCCCAGCAAGCCATATTCGCGGGCTTGGTTGAGCGCCGTTTTCAGCCGCTGAATGGCCAGTGGATACTCGGCCCGAATGTACACCAAGCCTTTGTCGGCCCCAATGCAATAGCCACAAATGGCCATTGCTTCAATCACTGTGTGCGGGTCGCCTTCCAAAATAGACCGATCCATGAAGGCGCCGGGGTCGCCCTCATCGGCGTTGCAGACCACGTATTTCTGTTCATTTTTCTCTTTCCGGGTGATATCCCATTTCAATCCCGTTGGGAAGCCACCGCCGCCACGTCCGCGCAAACCCGAGTCCATGATTATTCTAATGGTTTCTTCGGGCGACAATTCGTCCAGACATTTGCCTAAGGCCGAATAACCTTCGTTGCCAATGTATTCCTCAATATTCTCTGGATTGATGAATCCACAATTTCGCAAAGCAATGCGGACCTGCTTTTTGTAGAAGTCCATGTTTTTGCTTTCCGATATTTGGCTCTTTGTGTTTGGATCGGTGTATAGCAAACGTTCCACAATGCGCCCTTTTATCAGGTGCTCTTCAATGATTTCGCTGGTATCGTCGGGGGTTACGGAAACGTAAAAGGTATTGTCGGGTTGAATTTTCACAATGGGCCCTTGTTCGCAAAACCCGAAGCATCCGGTGTGTATGACCTGGATGTCATTTTCGAGTCCGCGTTCTTCCAATTGGTTTTGAAAGTTGTTCTTAATCAGTTCGCTTTGGGCGGCCTTGCAGCCGGTGCCACCGCAAACCAGCAGGTGCATTTTATAGTCAGCCATTCGTTGTGTGGTTTTTATTCGTCAATGGTTTTGTAACTCACCGGGATGATGCCATCCACCAGCTCGTTTAACTTGATGTGCTTGTCGATAATCTCTTGTGCTTTCGCCTTATCCACCCAGCCATAAATGACGGGTTGCTTGCCTGGTATGGTCAGCTCAATGGTAGGTTCGGCATAGCAAAAGCCCATGCATCCGGTTTGGGTAATCAGCGCATCAATACCTTGATGGTCGAGTTCTTCGATAAAAAAGTTCATCGTGTCCTTGGCACCCGAAGCGATTCCGCAAGTGGCCATCGAAACCTTAATTTGAATCAGGTTGTCGGGATTGTCGCCTTTTTCCCGGAGTTTAATTTTGGATTGCACTTCCTCCTTGAGTTTTTTGAGGTCGGCCAGTGATTTGATTTTATTCATTTTATATGGGTGTTATCTGGTTTTAATTCTGAAAGCTAAGCCATATGCTTGTCAAATGTCCGATGATTCAAGCAATTAAAGTCTAATTTTTGTCATTATTCGCTTATTTGAATTTGTTCTAAATTTTCACGAATCATTTCATTCAGAAATTTTCGTATTTCCGGTGTTGAAAGCGGCACTCCGTCCAGCTCTTTTTTCACTTCGCGGGTGTCGAATTCAAATTGTCCTTTCGGAGTTTCGTGTACATAGCGGATTTCGGTTTGCTTTTCATTGGCCGCTAAAATCAGCAAGGTTCCGGCCATGTCGCCCAAAACCGGCCGATCAATGTGATGAAAGCCGAAGTTCACCTGGAGTTGGGTCCCCTTATTTTCTTCGGAATGAATTTGAAAACTCCCTTTGGTGAGCTCGGCATTGTGTTTTAGCAGCGGTAATCCAAGACCAACTTTTCGTTTGGTTCGGGAAGTAAAAAAAGGATTGGCTGCCTGCTCCACTTGTTGCGGGCTCATACCTTTTCCGTTGTCCTTAATATCCATGGAAAGCAAGTCGCTATCTGGTTTTTCTGTAATCGTAATTTCGATCAAGCCCGCATTGGCGCGGATGGAATTTTGGGCGATGTCGAGAATGTGGAGGGATAGTTCGTTCATGATTCAATTTTTACAAAGCGGCCGTTTTTTTGATTCAGGGCCCACCGAATTTCCTGAAAAGTAGGTTCATATAAGTAAAATGAAGTAGCAGCTGAACCAATATCTTCGACGTAATGCGCGTCTGAAGCCGTAATCAGGCTGACGTCGGCATGAATGTCGTAGCGGCTTCGAATTTCCTGTTCGTTGGCGAATTTCGATAGCTGCATTCCGTCTACTCTCAGGTTGGTGGGCAGGTAACCCAGCTGGCTGTACAGGCTGTTGATGGGCCGGTCGATATGTGCCGGAATAAACAGTCCATTCAGTTGATGGGTGTACTGTTCTATCATTTCAATATCGATTTGGAGCGGGCTTCCCAGGTAGTTGGGCAGATGACGGGTGATTTGGTTTTTGTTGTTTACCAACACCTGGTGGCCGTGGTACTCGGGGCGGTTTGGAATTTCAGGCAAATACTGGTCTAAAAATTGCTGAAACTTACGGCTGGTATAATCATCTTCAAACAGGCAGATAGCATGTATTTCTTCTCGGCTGTTTACCTCGCAGCCATTCACCACCAAAAGACCTGTGCCTTCGGCTTGTTTCCTCACGATCGCACATTGTGCGGTAGAATTGTGGTCGGTTACTGCCAGAATATCGATGCCGCGCTCCAAAGCCAGCCCGACAATCCGGTCGGGACTCATATCCAGGTCGGCGCAGGGCGACAACACGGTATGAACATGGAGATCGGCACGAAATTTTTTCATTGGCTATCCTTCAGCAATGCATACAGTTTTCCACTCAACTCAAAGGTTGAATCGGAGGTCGACAACAGGGGAATCTGCTCCTCGTTGCTGTGTTGGATCGTACTTTTGTGCGGCTGCAATCCTTTAACAAGGATCACGGCTGCCAGGTCTTTCAGCGAAGCAATGGCCATCACATTTTGATGGACCTGCAGGGTAATCCAGACTTGGTTTTCGCGGGCATTTCCCATCACATCGCTCAGCAAGTCGGACACATACGCTCCGCTGATTTCTCGGTCAAGACCTTTCTGACCCGAAATCACTTGCAAATTCAGTTTTTCAATTAATTCAGAAACCTTCATTTCGTTTTCCTCTTTTATTACAGTCAGCTTGAAATCGTTGTTCTCCCCATTTTTTTTCTACGTTCCGGAAGGCTTTCGACGTGCTAATTTTTCCTTCTTTTTCCCACATTTGTTGCAGGAAAACGCAGTCCGACATCTTGGCGGTTCCGCTCACCATATCTTCAGCTAGAGCCTGGCAGTTTGGAGCTCCGCAGGCACCGCAATCTATTCCGGGCAAAAAGCAAATGATGCGTTGTGCGCGGTTCATCTTTTCGAGTGCCCGCTCGCGATCCGGATCCAGGCTGAAAGCTGGTTTAGGGACAATCTGGTCGGATATCAATTTTTGTTTCAGTTCTTTTGATGCTTTAATGGCTGGCGTATTTTGCAATTTCCAGGCCGGGGCATAACGTCGGGCACGGCGTTCGAGCCGTTCCACCGTTAGAAAGCGGTTCCCGGTCATCATGATGCCTCCGGCACAGCTTTGGTCGCAGGCTCTTAGCTCCAGGAAGTCAATGTCAGGCACTTCCTCGTTTTCCAGTCGCTCCAAAAAACGGATGACATTGTGAATACCATCAATAGCCATGCTGCGTTCGCCAAAATGCTTGGCTTCGCCCCGGGTCAGGCTCCACAAAATTCCGTCGCGCGTCAAGTTTTGCCTTTGGCTGCTGGTGTCGGGCACTTCATTGGTGTCAATGGCTTTCATCACCCGGTTGTACAAGGCGTTCATGTTGATGATTCCATCCACAATCGATTCTTTTTCGCCTACCGGGCTTTTCACCGAACTGATTTTCGCATTGCAGGGCGTCACATAAAAAAGTCCAATTTCCTCTTCTTTGGCTCCCTGTTTTTTTAATTCTTTGATGGCAAAGTGAGCCCCCAAATCGTGCGGTGCTTTGCGGCGGATCATGTTTTCGGTCAGCGAGGGGTACCGAATTTGGATGAGCCTGACAATGGCCGGGCAAAAAGTTGAGATGTGTGGACGGTTTCCGGGCGATTTTCGACAATATTCCTTGATGGAACTTTTTAGAATTCCAATGGGCTGTTCCACTTCAAAAACATGGGTGAAGCCAATTTTCAGCAGGGCAGCATAAATCTGGTCTTCACTGTATTTCTCCGGAAATTGGCCGATCATCACAGCCGGAAATAAAACCACCCGGTATTTGAACGTTTGAATTTTTTTTAAGTCATCCTGCTCCACATAAATTGCTTTCACAGGGCACGCCCGCATGCAGTGGCCACAGTCCACGCATCGGTCTTCGCGGATTTCGGCCAAACCACCAACCACCCGAATGGCTTCGGTTGGACAAACTTTCATGCAGTGCGTACAGCCGATGCATTTTTGCTCGTCAATGGTTAATGCGTGATATCTTTTGGATGGTGACATTAAAAATAATTGACCATTTTAACTGTTGTTCCTTCGCCAACGGTTGATTCAATCGTCAGCTCATCGGTATTTTTTTTCATATTGGCCAGCCCCATTCCGGCTCCAAATCCCATTTCTCTCACCGCCTTACTTGCAGTAGAATATCCTTCTTGCATGGCCAGCTCAATATCCGCAATTCCCGGTCCTTTATCCATGATTTCTGTCGTAATTTTGTGCGGTTCCATTTGTACTAGAATCCGTCCTTCGTAGGCGTGGGCCACCACATTCACTTCGCCTTCGTACAGGGCAATTACGATGCTTTTAATGCAACGGGCGTCAATCCCAAGCTGTTTCAGCATTTTTTTTACCTCGCTGGAAGCATGCCCCGCCCGCGAAAAATTACCACCTTTTATGTTAAATTCCAGTTTCATCGCTTGTTAATAAACCGGTTTTAAGCCTGCCTGGTACAAAATTCCACTCGCCTTAAACAAGGTGAATGGCGATTCGAGCAGGCACAGGTTGTTTTCCCTGGCAAGCGCAATCATCTCATCGGTCACTTTTTTGTGGCGAACAAACACAATGAAGCGAATATCAGCCATTTCCGCAGTCCGGATGGTCTGCAAGTTGCACATACCGGTAATTAGCAGCAGGTGATCGGTGTCGAGCGTAAGTACATCACTCATTAAATCAGAACTATAGCCACGCTCAATGTTGGTCGAGGCATGTTCTGCCCCACAAATTATTTTGGCTGATAACAGTTGGCAAATTTCACTTACTTGCATGATGTTGAAAAGGTTTTTGCAAATATCAACGAAAACCTTGAATTGAAAGAAAATTTCGATGGGAATATGCACCGGGAGATAATATTTAGATTGAATTGAAATAAGGGGCGAAATTTGTAATTTTGCGGGAAGATAGAAGAAGTCCCAGTTTACAGTTTCAGAAATGATCGATGACTAATTACTAGCAACCAATCACCATGATCTACGACGACCAACCCTTTCACTCGGATATGATTGAAAATCCGAATCTTCACCAGAAGATTATCGATGCCTTGCCCATTCCAATCTTTTACCGCGATATCAACGGCATTTACATTGCAACCAACAAGGCACATGAAAATTTTATCGGCTTGAAGAAGGAAGAAATCATCGGGAAAACGGTGTTCGATGTCCAACCACAGGATATTGCCGAGATGTATGCCCGCCGCGACCAGGAATTATTTGAAAGCCCCGGGGACCAATCGTACGAAACCAAGTTCCGCTTGTCCGACGGTTCTATTCACGATGTGATCTTCAACAAGGCGGTGATCCGCAATGATGAGTCGGAGATTATTGGGATTGTGGGTTCCATAATCGACATTACGGACCGGAAGAAAGCCGAACGCCGATTGGAAAAGGCAAAGGAAGCATCTGTGATTGCTTCGGCCATGGTGCATAAAATCAGGGCCGGCATCGTCATTGTCGACAGCGAATTTAAGGTGATTGACTCAAACGAAGGTTTCGCCAGGCTGTTCGGGCAGGAATTGGAAGAATTGTACGAAACCATTCCTGGTTTGCAGGGAGCCGATTTGCAGGAACTGATTCCGGAAGTGGTGTTTAAAATGTTCGCTTCGCTGATGGCTTCGGGCGAAAACATGCTGGAGCGCGACCTGAAAATTCAAAATAAGCTGCTGCATATCTCCGTCATTACGATTTATAAGAACCGTGTGGTCGGAGCGCTGATTCGCGATATGTCAGCTCCATCATTGGTACGCGAAGAAATTATCAGCCGCACCCAGCGCGTAAACAAGAAAAACCTGGAGACGGTGCAGAAAATTGCATTTCTTTTGGGTGAGAATGCCTCGCAAACCGAGGAGCTGCTCAACTCGATTATACAGTCGTATAAATATGAGGAGGACAACAACTGATGGCCGATTACCACTTCGATGTCGATATTCAACAAAAGATGCACCATGGCGAGGTGGTATGCGGCGATGTTTTTTATACCCGCCGGATCAAGGAAGAAGGGCGGGTGATCCTGGTTTTGTCCGATGGAATTGGGCATGGCGTAAAAGCCAATGTGCTGGCCACCTTAACGGCTTCTATGGCATTGAATTACGCCTCGCTGCACACGCAGCCTGATGTGGCAGCCAATGTATTTATGCGTGCCTTACCCCGAAGCAGCGACGGCAAAGAAAGCTACGCAACGTTCACCATTATTGAGATTGAAGTAGGTGGAATGGTTCGGATCGTGAATTACGATAATCCGCCAACGCTTATTTTTCGCAACGGCGAGCTGTTTGCTCCGCGCGAAATTGAAGTGAATATTCGTGGCGCAGAGAATGTGGGCAAGATTCTTCGCATACGCGAGTTTAAACCCGTCAAAGGCGATCGGATTCTGTTTATGACCGACGGAGTGGTACAAAGCGGACTGGGTGGAAAACGCTACCCGATGGGCTGGGGACTTGAGCAGGTCAAGCAGTTTGCGCAAAGCCAAATTTTTCGTGAAATGGAGATTTCAGCCACCCGGCTGGCCCGGAAAATTATGAATCAGGCGGCGATGAACGATGCTTTCGAAATGAAGGATGACACCAGTTGCGGGGTTGTTCATTTCCGGCAGCCGCGCGAGTTCATGCTGATTACCGGCCCACCTTTCTATAAAATTAAGGATACCGACTTTGTGAAGCGGGTCACGGAATTTCCGGGGAAGAAAATAATTTGTGGTGGAACAACAGCCGAGATCATAGCCCGCGAGCTCGATCTCGAAGTGAATATCCAGCATCGCTATGGTTATGCCGAAGCGGCCATTCCGCCAGCCGCGGAAATGCAGGGCTTTGAAATGGTGACGGAGGGCGTTTTGACGATGGGAAAGGTGGAGGAAATTCTGGAAACCTACACAGGCGAAACCCGTTTGGGCAGTAGTCCGCCCGAAGAAGTGGTAAAATTATTGCTGGAGCATGACATCATCCACATCATCGTTGGTACGCGCATAAACTGGGCGCATCAGGACCCCGACCAACCCATGGAATTGGAAATACGCAAGTTTGTGGTGAAAAGGATTGTTCGCCTGCTTGAGGAGCGTTTCCTGAAAAATGTATCGGTGGAGTTGGTCTAAAAGCCGGTTTTGAAAGCACAAACCTGTTTATCAAACTACGGTCCCGCACGTGCGGGATCAAAGGTGTGCTGAAAACAGACTATGAAACACGGGTTAAAATTCCGATGAATCTGGACTGTGAGAAGTCAGCCGAAGCCATCGTACCATAATACGACTGTTTTAGAATTGGCAGAACCTTAAAAAGTGAATTATAAAAGAATCTCACCCGATGAAGGAACGAAAGCAGAAAAATCCGTTTCAAGGAACCAGCCCGAATGAGAGTAGGACAGAATACGAAGGCTATGTGGGCGGGCAAACTTACATTGGGATAGCTGAAAATAATCTTACTGACACCTACCCATTTAAGGAGGACTATCATAACCGCCGTATAAAAAGACTATATCTGTTTGGATTCTGGAGAAAGAAATAATCAGAGCAGCTTCGCAGAAACGTGGCTTGAAAATTAGTTTTTTATTGGAGTACATGAGAGGTCGGAAAAGGAAGTAGGAGGAAGGCTACTTTGTTTTCCTCCTACTCGATTCTGTTTATATAACATGTTTAGTCATCATACTTATTCTCATGAAAACTTTATATATTGTCGTGCTAAATTGACCGATACTCAAAATGGGGTTGTTTTTCAACCTGTTGAAACCTAAACTGATAAACTCACGTTCGATGCCAGATTTAGATCATTTTCTTTTTGATCAAATAAGGGAACACGATGATCAAAAGACGTTTGAGCATGTTTTCCATACTTATTACGCGCAGTTGTGTGTATTCGCGAATGGAATAACAGGTAGTCGGGAAGATGCAAAAGACCTTGTCAATGACTGCTTTTTGGAGCTTTGGAACAAACGAAAGTCGATTGTGGTTAAAACGTCTCTAAAGTCATACTTGTATATTTCGGTTCGTAATATGGCTCTTAACCACCTCAAGAAAAGTCGCAGGCAGGTGGAATTCGAGTCGGCTATGATTTATCCGTTTTACAAAGAAGAAGAGATCACATCTCAAATTGAGCGGCTTTTGAGACTGGACGATTTAGAGTTACGCCTGAAAAATTCAATCGATTCGTTACCGCAGCAGTGCCGCTATATTTTTTATTTGAATCGCTACGAACAGATGTCCTACAAAGAAATCGCCCAAAAGCTGGATTTATCTGTTGGAACAGTGAAGACTCAAATAGCTCGTGCCCTAAAAAAAATACGCGTTGATTTCGAGGGTGTTAAGCAGTCCGGTCAAATTTTTTTACTCAATCTTGTACGCCATTTTTGAGATTTATTGTCTTAGTAGCAAAGGAAGTTAATACTTGTCCGCTATTATGAAGATGAATTCAGATATCGACCTGCTTATTCTCGATTACATTGAGGGGACCCTCAGCAAGGAACAAGAAACAGAACTATGTGAATGGGTCGAAGCCTCGGAACAGAATACAGAGTATTTTAGTCAGTCGATAGCTTATTTGGAACTGACCTATACAGCAAGCAAATCAGAAAAATACAATTCCTATAAAAATTGGGGCAGGATTGAGTCCAAGATTAACAAGCGCTCAAAGCTGCTCCGAATAGGACGCGAGTTTGCCAAAATAGCGGCTGTTTTTGTTTTTGCTTTTGTTTTGGGCTACTTCTACGTCCAATTTACCAACTCCCGGCAACAGAATCTGCTAGCCAACGATTTTATTACAACCGAAGTGCCATACGGAAGTCGATCTGTGGTGACACTCCCTGATGGGTCACGTGTATGGATCAATGCCGGAAGTTCGATCAAGTATCCTGTTGACTTTGATGAGACACAACGGATTGTTCAACTGGATGGAGAAGCCTACTTTGATGTTATAACAAATAAAAGCAGGCCCTTTTATGTTGAGACTTGGGGACTGAAACTGAAGGCAACCGGAACCCAGTTTAATGTTCGCGCATACAATGATGAAGAATTTATTGAAGCGATTTTGGTTGAAGGAGAAGTTGCAGTCAATCGGGCTGTTATGCCACACAAAACGGATTTGATCCTAAAACCGAATCAAAAGCTGACGGTTTACAGAGATCATAAAACAGATGTAGGCTGCGAAACCAAGCCAGAGGATGTTGCAAGCGAGGGGACAGGAGAGCGAATATCAACTTCAATGAAAGTTGCCAAGGTCGAATTGACCTCGGATGTCAGAACCGATATCTATACGTCATGGAAAGACAAGGAATGGGTTATTTACAAGGAGAAGTTTGGCTCTTTGGCGCATAAGCTTGAAAAGAGATACGATGTAAAAATAAAGATACAGGACGAGGCTGTTTTCGCACTGGCATACAGCGGTACGTTGAAGGATGAAAACTTAAAAGAGGTATTGGATGTGTTAAGCATCACTTCGCCAATTAAATATGTGTTTGATGATAAAAATGTTACTATATGGTATAATCCCGAATTTTAAATAGAGACTATGTCTTAAAAAAGAGTAACAGGATGGTACCAGCATCCTGTTACATCACTAAACAAAAGCATACGTAAGTATGTATTGTCTAACTAATTATTTGTAAAACTATGAAAAAAAATCTGTTCTGTGAATCCCTATGGGATCATTTGAAAAAACTTTTTTTACTTATGAAACTAACCGCCATTCTGATTTTACTGGCACTGCTTCAAGTGAATGCAGGGGTTTTCTCGCAAAACACCAAGTTGAACCTCGAAGTAAAAAACCAGACTCTTCGGACTGCTCTGAACAACATTGAGCAAATGAGCAACTATCGCTTTTTCTATTCAGAAGATGTATTGTCACTGGATGAGCTAGTCGATATTAATGTTCGAAATAAGGAAATTGCTGAAATTTTAAATGAACTGTTCTCGGGTATGGATGTGACCTACAGTGTGAAAAACAATAATCTGATTGTTTTGAAACCGCTGAAGTCTGGCCAACAGCCTGGCACGGTTTCCGGAATAATAACCGGGATCGATGGAGCTCCAATTCCTGGAGTAACAATTGTTGTTAAAGGAACAACTGCTGGAACAATTACCGATTTGGATGGAAAATATTCGTTAAATGTTCCGGAGGGAGCTTCAATTGTGGTATCGTACATTGGGATGTTAAGCCAGGAAATTGAAGTAGGCAATCAAAACACGATCAATATCGTTATGCAAGCCGATGTCATTGGCGTTGATGAGGTTGTTGTGGTTGGTTACGGTACACAACAGAAAAGATCGGTGACAGGTGCCATTTCTACGGTTAATGCCGAAGAATTGAGAGCTATTCCTACCGCTAATGCGGCTTCTCGTTTACAAGGCCGAGTATCAGGCGTTACCATTGTCAATGATAACTCTCCTGGTGGTGATGCTACCGTTCGTGTGCGTGGTTTTGGAACCATTAACAACAACTCGCCATTGTATATCGTCGATGGTATTCCTACCGAAGGAGGGTTAAGCCGTATGAATCCCAATGATATTGAATCGATGACTGTTTTGAAAGATGCGTCTTCATCTGCTATTTATGGGGCGCGTGCTGCAAACGGTGTAATCATTATCACAACCAATAGGGGTAAAAAGGGAGCTGCCAAAGTTACTTTTGATGCACGTTACGGTGTCCAGCGAGCTACAAACAAGCTGGATCTGCTGAATACCCGCGAATACGGAGAATTAGTCTGGCTGGAAACCCAGAATGATATTTACCTGTCAAAAAATACAATAACAAAGGCGCCCTGGCATTCAAACTATATTTTTGATACCAACGGAAATGTAACCATTCCTGACTACATCTTACCAACCGCAGCAATGGAAGGCGATCCTGGTACCGATCCTTCCTTATATGACTACCGCGATGATAATGGTTCAGGATTTTATCTGATTACACCTGCCAATAAGGAAGGGACGGTATGGTATGATGAAATTCTGGAACCTGCTCCGATTCAGGAATATAATATTGCTATTTCAGGTGGTTCGGAGAATAGCAATTATGCATTTAGTATGGGCTATCTCAGCCAGGATGGTATTGTCATCCACTCAGGTTTCGAGCGATATGCCATGCGTGCCAACGCTGATGCCAGATTAACAGACTGGTTGGAAGTTGGTCAGACTTTAAGCGTTGCCTATACAAAAAGAAAAGGAGGCGTAGGAGATAATAACGATGAAGGTAACGTTGTTTCACAGGCTTACCGGATGCAACCTATTGTACCTGTTTACGACATTATGGGCAACTTTGCCGGAACAAAAGGTGACAACTTGGGTAACGGCGCAAACCCAGTTGCCAATGCAACCCGTAATAAAGACAACTGGGGGACGGATACACGAATTATGGCTTCCGGGTATTTGCAATTGAATTTAACGAAGGAGCTTTCCTTTAAAACCTTAATGGGCGGTGATTTGAACAATGGCCGCTGGAAAACTTTTACCAAACGAAATCCTGAATTCTTTGAAGCAATCCAAACCAATGGATTAGGTGAAGGTCATGGTTACACTCTTCAATGGAACTGGCAAAACACCCTAAATTACAACACTGTGATTAATGGCGACCATACCATTAGTGCGATTGCGGGAACGGAGTCAATTGATAATTTGTATGAAGAGTTTACGGCCAATCGAAACGCGTTCTTTAGCGAGGATATTGATTACCGCTATTTGAATGTTGGTACTTCAAGTATTGCCAACTCGGGCTGGGCAACCCAGTACCGTAGTTTCTCCTACTTTGGCAGGATAAACTACGATTTTCAGCACAAATACCTGCTAGAAGCAGTTGTTCGCCGCGATGCATCGTCCCGCTTTCATGAAGACTACCGTTGGGGTACTTTCCCTGCCGCTTCGTTGGGATGGAGAATCTCGGAAGAAAGTTTCATGGACAATGCTACTTGGCTTGACGACATGAAAGTACGTGTTGGTTGGGGACAAAATGGTAACGATCGGGTAGACAATTATAACTATTGGGGAACTTACACTACAGGGCTCGGACAATCTTATTACCCCATAACAGGTGACGATACCAGCTTGGCCTCAGGTTTTTATCCGAATAAATTAGGAAACGAAGCTGCCAAGTGGGAAACCACCACCACCTTAAACTTAGGTATTGACATGACCATGTTTGACAACCGTTTTGAAGTAAATCTTGACTTGTATGACCGGGTAACTTCCGACATGCTTTATCAGGTGCAGCTCCCTCACGTTTATGGAAATGCTTCTCGTCCTTCAGTCAACATTGGCGAAATGCAAAACCGCGGAATTGACCTGATGCTCACCTACCACGGCGAAGTTTCCCGAGACTTGTCGTATACTGTGCGGGCCAATGCATCACATTATAAAAATGAGGTGTTGAAGTTGAATGACAATGAAGACGAAGTGCTTTGGGGTGAAACTGAACGTGGTAATATTTATACCATCTCAAAAGCCGGCGAAGCCATTTCATCGTTTTATGGCTACGAAGTGGAAGGAATTTTCAATTCTTGGGCCGAAGCAGATGCTCACCCAGCTTTTGGAACTTATAATGCTCCAGGTCGGTTTAAATATAAAAATACGAATGATGATGATGAAATTACCCCAGATGATCGGGTTGTGATTGGTAGCCCACACCCTGATTTGACCTATGGTTTGAATATGGATATCCAATACAAGGATTTCGATTTAACCATGTTTTTCCAGGGATCCTATGGTAACGACCTGATTAACTATGTGAGTAGGTGGACTGACTACTACCAGTTTGTTGGTAACCGGAGTCCCGAACGCTTGTATAATTCATGGACACCCGAGCGTTATGCCAACGGGGATAAAATCGTTCTTCCTATTGCTGAAACAAACGATACGAACAGCCAACTGCCTAACAGCAGCTTTATTGAAGACGGGTCTTACTTCCGAATGAAAGATCTACAAATTGGTTATAACCTGCCCAAAAGCATGATTTCAAAATGGAATGTGACTAACGTACGTGTTTACGTTCAGGCAACCAACTTATTCACTATAACAAGTTACAGCGGTTTAGATCCTGAAATCCGTTCGACTAATGACAGACATAACGGTTTGGATCAAGGTATTTATCCAACATCGCAAACATTCATGTTTGGTGTAAACCTGGGACTATAACTTATTAATCAAATTAAAAGCAATACAGAATGAAAAAAATATTTTTAATCAGTTTTGTGATGGTAGTTGGTTTCATGTTATCATGTTCTGATGATTTTTTGGAACTGAAACCAAAAGCGTCGAACTCAATAGCTACATTCTATTCGGAAAACGGAGTGAATGCCATGCTAACCGGAGCCTACTCGATTTTAGACGGACACTATGATAATGGATGGGCTTTCAATCAATGGGGCGGCTCAGTATCAAACTGGGTGTGGGGTGCCGTAGCTTCGGATGATGCCTATAAGGGATCAGAATCATCCGATCAGCAGACCATTAACGACATTGAGCAGTTTAATGTTACGTCTTCGAATGAATATTTGGATTCAAAGTGGCGATTCATGTACGAAGGCGTTTCGCGTTGTAATGCAATTTTGAAAGTGCTTTCAGAAGTAACCGATGAGCAGGTACCGGCCGATAAAAAGGTTTGGTTTGAGGCTCAAACAAGAGTTTTAAGGGCTCATTTTTATTTTGAACTGACCCGTGTATTTGGCAAAGTTCCATATATTGATGAAACCACGGAAGCTCCTGAAACGGTGCCGAATGATCATCTGCTCTTTAGCGAAATTGAGGCAGATCTCACTGCTGCCATACCTAACCTGAAACATCGGGAAGCTGAAAAAGCCCGAATCACCAAGTGGGGTGCAACAGCGTATTTAGCTAAGGTTTACATGTTTCAGAACAAACATGGGCAGGCGAAGCCTTTACTGGAAAGCATCATCACACAAGGTGGCTATGAGTTGATGGATAACTACCAGGATAACTACATGATCGCGACCAACAATAACAAAGAGTCGATTCTTGAGGTGCAATATGCAGTCAATGATGGAACTGATGGTTCGCTGAATGGTGGTTGGGGTGATGCACTGAACTTCCCTTCCGGTGGTCAATCTACCTGTTGCGGGTTCTTCCAGCCAACTCGTAACCTGGCCAATGCTTTTAAGGTTGATGCCACAACCGGCTTGCCGTTGTTTGGTACGTACAATATTGTTGGACAGGATGTTGGCGGTGTGGAGTACGGCGGAGCCGTTGACCCGCGTCTAGACCATACGATAGGGCGCGCCGGCGTTCCATTTTTGGACTGGGGCAACATGGATCCGGCATGGGTGCGTGACCCGAGTAATGGTGGACCATTCCTGTATAAGAAGACTCTGTTTCTGGCTTCTGAAAAAGGATCAAAATCAACGGAGACAGGATGGGCGACAGGTGTAAATGCCAATAATTACCGCATGATTCGTTTGGCGCATGTGTATTTGTGGCGTGCCGAATGTGCAGTTGCCGAAAATGACTTGGGAACAGCTAAGGATTATGTGAATTTAGTGCGTAACAGGGCCAAAGGGTCGACTGTTGTTGAGTTTAGTGACGGTACACCGGCAGCCAATTACAAAGTTGAACCGTATACCGGATTTGCTAATGAAGAAGAAGCACTGAGAGCTATCCAGTGGGAAACACGCCTCGAATTCGGGATGGAAGGACATCGTTTCTTCGACCTGGTACGCTGGGGTATTGTGGCTGATGTAATGCAAAATTATCTGAATACAGAAGGTTTACGCCAGTCTTATTTGGTAGGAAAAACCTTTAAAGCTGGCACCAACGAAATTTGGCCAATTCCTCAAACCCAGATTGACTTGTCATCTGTAGATGGAAGTTCTTCACTGACTCAAAATACCGGTTATTAAAATACCAACTCAACCTAAGTATTAAGAGAGTTGTCAGAAATGGCAACTCTTTTTTATTGGCCAGCCAAGTTGGTTTTTTCTGGAGGTGAAGGAATACCGCACCTCCTCTCAACCGAGAATGGTAATCCGTCTTTGCCAAGCATATTTAAATTTCCTTTATCACCAAAAAAACGGTGTAAAGCATATAAAACCCAAAAAGAATTCCGGCTTCCCATCGATCAAGTTTTTTCCTGTGTCCTGTTAGCATGGCTGCAAGTAAGAAAATTGTTCCTCCAATCAAGATGGATAAGTCTAAATTAAACTTGGGATTGTAGTCAATGGGGCTAATCATGCTGCTTATGGATAGGATAAACAGAAGATTGAATACATTCGAACCAATCACGTTTCCAATGGCTATGTCGCTGTTCTTTTTAAGGGCCGCAACCACCGAGGTTACCAGCTCCGGTAATGACGTTCCTGCAGCAATGATCGTTAATCCAACAATCTTTTCGCTGACACCTAAACTGCTGGCAATGTTGACACTGTTCATGACAACAAGTTGCCCTCCCGCGACTAAGCCAAACAATCCGAAAATGATTAATCCCCAGATCTTTAGCGTTGATTTGTGTACAATCGAAACTTCAGTCTGGGGTTCGTTCTTCATTTGTGTAAACACATAGTACAAAAACAGGAAGAACAGCACCAACATCACCACACCATCGATTCGACCCAAATAGCTTGAATCCGAAAAAATAAAATCATTGGCAAAAAACAGCATGATGATTGCAGCGAACAGAGATATTGGAATTTCTTTCCATGCTGTTGATGATTGTACGGTGACTGGATAAATTAATCCGGATAGTCCAAGGATGAGGAATAAATTGAAATTGTTGCTGCCAACGATATTTCCAAGCACGATATCGGAGTAACCGTTCATTGAGCCAATCACATTGACCACTAATTCCGGGGCCGACGTGCCAAAAGCAACAATGGTCAGGCCGATGGCTAAATCTGACACCTTATATTTCTTTGCCAATGCAGAGGCACCGTCAACAAGCCAGTTCGCGCCTAAAATCAGGCAGGCGAATCCAACAATAATAAGTGAAATTGGAAAGATCATCTGGTTTCGTATTTAAATCAAAAGTAAATAATTCGCTTGAATATTTTATTCAACTATTTGCCAGTAGGCTTATGCAATATGTAAAGTCGTCTCCATTTTGCGACCTTTGACCAATTCATCGACCAACTTGTCCAGATACCGGAAGTGTTGTGTCAGCTTATTTTCAATTTCTTCCACCCGATAGTCATCGATGATACCAGTATTGGTTGTAGCAGGATTTCTGGTTCCGATTTGGTGAACTGCCTGCCATGGTGCAAGTGTTGAGTAGATTTGGGCTGTTGTTCAGGCTATTAAGGAATAATTATAAGCTACTTGTACGTATTCTTTCCCAAGTTTTTTTTAATGAATTGATTTTGTTAAATTCGAGAGACTGGCAATAAAATATATCTGTTATACTAAAAAAAACGAAAGAATTTCAACCGCGTTACTCGTAAGCCTATGCATGATTGCATTTTCCGGATGCAACTCAGGTCAGCAAAAGCAAAATAAAAACGATTCATCGGAGTTGAGCGAAGAAGTCAGGGCTGAAATGCTTGAAAGTCAGAATGAGTTGAGCCAAATGGTCAGTGAAGAGTTTGCTAACATAAACGATAAAATACGGGAATTAAATCGGAAAATTGAAGAAGAGGGCTATCAACTCAACGAAGAACAGAATGAGGCATTGGATGAAATTCAAGAAAAACGGGTCGAGGTAAACGACAGGTTAGGAGAAATTGAAAATGTTTCGCAGGAGGAATGGGAGCACTTCCGATCTTCCTTTGAAAATGATTTGGATGAAATAAAATCGAAAATCGATGGTATCCTGGGCGAATTTTAAAAAATAGTACTTGCCAGTAAATTTCAGAGACTTTAAACTCAACCTTTGTCTCTTCCGATTTGCAGCACATTCTGTGCAAAGAGGTTGAATCATTTTGCAACACCAACCATCAGTCAATGGTTTTGCGTTGTAAGAGGAGCAGGGGAATTATTTCCTCAGCTAATCACGATTAGTCTGAGCAATGCGTAAATTCCGCTCGAAATGAGAATTGTTAATAGTGCGTACAAGTATGAAAATTTGTTGAAATACGATAATCCATAAATTAAGTTCCTGGCTGTAACAAGCCAAACGACAAAATGAGTTAACGGATGCCGATAGAAGATGAGATCCAGATTTTGTGTCATCAAAGCTGGAACAATCAAAATCAAACCAATAGCCAGGTAGATTAAGTAGGGTATCAAACCATAGGCGACAACCAGCTGAATTTGATTTTTGCTTGCTTCTCCCTTAAAGATTTTTCCTACTGCCCAATAAGTCATTGCTAATAAAAATCTGATCAGGAGTATTCCAGTTAACCCGAATACAATTATTCCAATTATTAGCCCCACAATTTTTTGACTTCCAAATAATTCTGAAAATTCGTTGAGTTGGGGAATTACCACGCCGATTGTGATTAAAGTCGAAAGGAGGTTAATCATGAAGCGGTTTTCTGAATCATCTCTCGTGGCTAAGTGTTTATAGGTCTCCAATGGAGAAATCCAGATTGAAAGAAATGGTCTCATGGTAGTATCCGTTATTCTATGATTTCGCTAATTTATTGATTTTGTAGGCAGAATAGGAAATAAAACCAAAGACAAAAATTCCAAATACTCGTTGTGTTAATCCTCTTTGTTCCATAGGGTCTAATCTTGCTACCATTGCCCAGAAGTAAAGAAAAATTATCAGAGCGGTTATGATTGAAAAATTTTTTGTCATTTTATTGATGTTTTCCTTTCCCATTTCGTAAAGAAAAGCGAATGGAAGCATCATGATCGAGAGTCCAATTCCATAAAGTCCGTGCCAAGGGGATCCGATCTTATAAAATGCTCCAAATAGAAATGTGATTCCAAAAACCATGATAAGACTTGCAGTAATAGAGAATTGCCGTTTAAATTTTAATAGTAACCCAATTCCGAACGAAATTGCTGAAGCTCCAGTGATAAAGATTCCAACAGTGAAAGAGGTCACAGCTAATTGATTTTTGTTGATAGCAAGTTCACTTACATGTTGTCTTATTTGGCTATAATCAGAAGCAAATAAACTTGCTATAATCACGGTGCCGAAATACAAAATTGGCAAATAAACTGCTTGCTGAATAAGATATTTTTTCATTTTCCCATTGTTTTCGTTTAGTCGTGGATACTGGGTTTGTGGGTTTTTAAATCTATGTAAAATAGTGCTTTATGTCGATTTTGTATAAGGCTTCTGATCGATTTGTTTCCGATCCCTGTTCTCGGGATTTGTGTTCTTGCCAAAGCTTTACTTTTATCAAGCAACAAGATAGTGGTTTCTACTGGTAAGCAGTTCATCTTTTTTCTATTTTATCTCTTTGGGAGCTAGCCCGATTCGGTTTTGGTTCGAACCATTCTCCGGGTTTTTACATGGGGTCCGTTAGGTTTAAACTAGGTTTCTACTAGTGAGGTAACACAAAACCTAACACAAACCTAGGGGAAACCTTGCAGAAAGTATGTACTTGGTCCGGTGAAAATTCGTCGGGAGAGTTTGCGGAATTGTCGCCAGCCTGTTTCAGAAAGACGTGGTCGTGCTTCGGAATTTGACTTTTGCCGAATGGAATAAGGTAGACCAGGTAAAGGTGTACTTGGTCGTCACAGGGCTGCTAAGCTTTGAGAAGAAAATTAAGGTTTTCAAAAGGGATTTTCACAAGCAGGTTTAATAGTCGAAGCTCATGATGTCTTTGAAGTGCATGCCTAATTTGTCGGGCTTTTTTTGTAGTTTCGGTTTTTAATTTTGACCGAGTCGCTCATGTCGGGCAGTGAATCGAACGAACTATGGCATTAAATTACATTTGGATCGCTTTTTTTCTGATCGCCTTTGTTGTTGCATTGGCCAAGTTGATTTTTTTAGGCGATATGGAGGTTTTTCCGGCCATGGTCAACTCCACCTTCGATATGGCGAAAACGGGATTTGAAATCTCGCTGGGTTTGACGGGGGTGCTGACCTTGTGGATGGGCATCATGAAAATTGGCGAAGACGGAGGTATCGTCCATGTTTTTTCCAGGATCATTGGGCCCTTCTTCAAAAAGTTGTTTCCTGAGTTGGGTGAGGAGCATCCGGCTCACGCATCGATCATGATGAATATTGCCGCCAACATGCTGAACCTGGACAATGCCGCGACTCCTATGGGGCTGAAGGCCATGAAGGAAATGCAGCAGACCAATCCCAATAAGGATATCGCTTCGAACGCACAGATCATGTTTTTGGTGTTGAATACTTCGGGGCTAACGCTGTTGCCGATCAGCATTATGGTGTACCGGGCGCAGCTAGGGGCGGTTAATCCCAGCGATATTTTCATTCCCATTATGCTGGCTACCTATTTCTCGACTTTGGCTGGCTTGTTGTCGGTTTCATTCTACCAAAGAATAAACCTGCTCGATAAAACCATCTTGTCATACTTGGGCGCATTAACGGCTTTTATTATTGGAATAATTTGGTACTTTTCTACTATTTCGCAGGATCAGATAACCACCATCTCGACTTTAGCCAGCAACATCATCCTTTTTTCGGTGATTGTATTCTTCATTTTGCTGGCTGTCAGAAAACGAATCAATGTTTACGAATCGTTTATCGATGGGGCAAAAGATGGATTTAAAATAGCCGTTAAAATTATTCCGTACCTGGTTGCTATTTTAGTTGCCATTGGCGTGTTTCGTACGTCGGGTGCCATGGATTGGCTGGTCTCGGGAATTGGCTGGGGGCTTGCGCAATTGGGTGTGAACACCGATTTCATCAACGCTTTGCCAACGGCACTGATGAAGCCACTGAGTGGGAGCGGAGCCCGCGGAATGATGGTTGATGCCATGAACACTTACGGGGCCGACTCGTTTGTTGGACGGGTGGCCAGCACGGTGCAGGGCGCGACCGACACCACCTTTTATATTTTGGCTGTTTATTTTGGCTCGGTTGGCATCAAAAAAACCCGCCATGCTTTAGCTTGCGGGTTGATTGCCGATTTTACCGGAATCATTGCAGCCATTCTGATGGCTTATCTTTTCTTCCACTAGAGCGCGTCGTATACCACGACTTTATCCCACAAATCGCCATACTCATCAATAAACCTCAGGTGAGTGGGATGGCTTTGGTAGATGTCCTGATCGGCTTTAGTGTCGAACACGGCCAGATAGGAGTAAGTGAAGGAATCATCCACGACCTCACGGTCTGATTTTACCGGTTTCCCCGTATGGTAAAGCTTTATTTCGGGAATGGTAACCAGCAGGGCCAGCCCTTCTTCGAAACGCTTGCAGGCCGTTGGGTTGTCTGGTTCTTTCAACCAAAAATAAACATGATGAAGGAAACTATCATGCAAGGCGATTTTCATTTCGCTGGCACTGGCTTTTTTCGACAGCAACGGAAAGCTGAGCAGTCCGATTCCGGCGAGTGATTTTCTGAGAAAGCTACGGCGATTTTTCATAGGAAGTATTTTAAGTTTATAAATGATCGACGACTTGTTTCAATTTAACCAGCTTCGTGAGCAATTGTTCCAGCAAGTCGAGTTTTAACATGTTGGCGCCATCCGATTTGGCGATGGCTGGGTTGGGGTGGGTTTCAATAAAAATCCCGTCAATGCCAACGGCTATGCCGGCTTTTGCAATGGTTTCAATCAATTCGGGTTTTCCTCCGGTAACCCCCGAGGTTTGATTGGGTTGTTGAAGCGAGTGTGTAATGTCGAGTATAACCGGGCAACTGTTTTGCTTCATTACCGGAATTCCGCGGTAGTCAACCACCAAGTCCTGGTAGCCAAAGGTTGTTCCGCGCTCGGTAAGCATCACCTTGTTGTTGCCCGAATCGCGAACCTTATCCACAGCAAACTTCATCGACTCTGCTGACAGGAATTGGCCTTTCTTGATGTTGACCACTTTGCCAGTTTCGGCAGCGGCAATCAGTAAATCGGTTTGGCGGCACAGGAAAGCCGGAATCTGCAGCACATCAACATACTGGGCAGCCAATACAGCCTCGCTGGCCGAATGAATGTCGGTAACCGTGGGAATGTCGAATTTTTCGCCCACGGCTTTCAATATGCTCAGCGCTTTTTCGTCGCCAATGCCGGTGAAGGAATCAATGCGTGAGCGGTTTGCTTTGCGGTATGAACCTTTAAAAACAAAAGGAATTTCAAGGTGATCGCAGATCTCCACAATTTTTGCGGCAATGTCGAAAGCCATTTCTTCTCCCTCAATAACACAAGGCCCGGCCAGCAAAAGAAAATTTTTACCCGCGTGTTTTAGTTTTGGAATCATCTTTTTTTTTGCGAAGATACAAATTGCCGGTATAAAAAAGGGAACGAAATTCGAATCTTGACTTCCCACATTTCCGATGAATGTAAAAGACCATGTTGTCTTTTATCTGAAAAACACTTAGCCCGAATTATTCATCCTGAGAACAACAAAATGGGTGCAAAGTGTTATCTTTAAGTAGATTAA
>TARA_R110002050_G_scaffold300286_2_pt1 | contig 24033 bp, 24 predicted proteins | sample TARA_R110002050 | Tara Oceans TARA_R110002050 (sample SAMEA4396988) | marine metagenome | biome: Polar Biome; feature: [DCM] deep chlorophyll maximum layer (ENVO:01000326); material: water (ENVO:00002006), including particulate matter (ENVO:01000060) such as... | depth 25 m
ACCCTTTAAACGTAATGTTTATAGGGTTTTTTCTTTTTAGGGTGCTAAATAGGGTGCTAATGAAAAAACCGCTACAAATTAATGCAACGGTTTTATCAAGTGTATATTTAAAAAAAATTATGGAGTAGCCGTACCAGAGCCTAAATACACACTGTTTGAAACTCTCTTACCATCAGCAGAAATAAACGCCATATACAACTGTAAAGTATCACCTGCATAAGATTCTGGTATTGAAACAACATCTGAACCGACCGATCTATTCGCGCCATCAAGAATAGTAATTGACTCTTTTTTTATAGGATTATAAACTAATAACATCGCTTTATCTGTTGCATTTGCATTTCCTTCCAAAGAATTATCAGTCCAAGTAAAAGCAACTTGTTCAGGATTTGAAATATCAACAGAACCATTAACAACATTTGACAAACTACCTCTACTTAATAAAGCTAAAGAATAATCTACCATAAAATTAGGAGCAGTACCTGTAATTGCATTTCCCAAAGTATAAGACATTGCTGCATTAAAAGCTGTTTTCTTGACCGCATATGCTTTAAAACCTGCATTTAAAAAATCTTTATTTGGTTGTAAAAATTCAATTGTTGCACTAAATTTATTTCTTTGATTCACTTGCCCCGGTGTTCTAGGGTTTGCAACACTAGAAGGCTTGATTCTTAAATAATCAATACCCTTCCAGCTTCCGCCGATTACATTACCTACTTTACCACTTAAACCACCTAAAATTCCTTGTGAGATTTTTCCCATTACTATATAAAATTTAAAATTAATACTCGTTTGGACTTGGTACGGGTTTGAAACAATCTTAACAACTTACTCATATCTAATATACTAATTAAAACACTTTTAATAAACACTTTAAGACACGTTTACACAAATACACAACCTTTTACCTCTTTTTACTTAATGATATGAAACAAACAAAGAATTTTGATAAAGAAATTAAATGAATTTAGTAGAATTTTTGTGCAGTTGAATGAATTAAGGAAAACCACCCCTTACTATTTTTAAAGATTGAAAAATAGAGGCTGGTATAAGGGCGGAATTTATCAATTTTTAAAAATATTAGCCTAATGGCGATTGAATGAAATAACAAAACACTTAAAACCAATTATCTATATTTTTTTTGTATATTTCTACTTTCTTTTTCATAGCAATTTACCCACCTCTCCACGATGTAGGTTTTTCTTTTAAATAATTTCATTTAAAACAATTAAAGTACCTAGTGCGTTGGCAGAAGCGAGAATAATGGTAAAGACTTTTTATTTGCACTACACTAGCCTATTAAGTTTTGTTAAAAGTGAATGCCTACTATTTGTTATTTAAATAAATTAATTTTCCTATCTAACTTTTTAACTGTCTTAAAGATAGCATTTACTTTTAGTGAAACGACTACTACTAATTTTCTTCACAAATAAAAAGTTTTACTCTTATTGGCTTTTTTTTTGATTTTATAGGTGCTTTACAAATTGTCTTTAATTTTCTGTTTTTAATTTTCTTTTTTTAACTTTATAGTTCTTCTGTTTTATTTAGAGTTACTAAAAGCACTTATAAAAACAATGCAACAAAGACGAATTGTTATTAAAATAACTAAATTTCATTATTAATAACTAGCGTGAGCGTTGGATGGGTGGCTATTTTACATAATGCCGTTATAGACCCTGTAGTTTACGAAAGAGGGCTATAACAGCGCATTATGTAACTTAGCTTGGGGAAGTTTTGTGTTTTATGAAAACAATAATAAAGATTGCTTTTTGTAGTTGTTTTAGAACTTGAGAAAAAACAAGCTTCAAAATGCGAGTACCTCTAGAATATTAAAACGCTAAACTTGTATTGGAAAGCCGAACAAGACAAAAGACAGAGGTTTTTTGCTTTTCGCAATAAACTGGGTTTTGGGTTGTGGGAATTATTTATCTAATTTAAAGCTATATAATTATCCTATTTGTTAGTAATTTTTTAGTATTTTAAAATAATTAATAAAAGCTTTAAAAAGACCATATATGGTTTTGTTGTGACTACATTATCAAATAACTATGATAATTAATGATGTTGTAATTAAAAAAAATACTTCTTGCATGAGTTTGGCAATCCTAAAAATCAAACCTATAATTCATTTTGAATGCCACCCCCCAGCTTTTACGAACAATATCTTCATTATAATTATCTGAAATTACAAGATACATGTATGATAAAGGCTTATACTCCCATTGTAAACGACTATTTATATTAAAGTTGTCACTTTGTGTATTGTACTGCACGTAAGTAGTCCAGTTTAAGCGGTTATTAAAGAATACTTCACCAGTAAAACCAGTTAGGTGAAATGTTTTTTTACCCAATGAATCTAAATCTATTTTATTATAATCATAATTCAATTGAAGGTTCGCAAAAGGCAATAATTGATAATTTAAATATGCACCAGCAGCAATTCTACTACCATCATAATAGCTACCTTTTTGAGCATCTACCTGATATCTAAATTTTTGATTATTTGCAGAATTGTAGCCTACTTTGAGAATCCCAAAATTATATTTATCTGGTAATAAGGAGTTCCCATTACCCAAAGGTGCAAAACCATATTTTAAGTTTATATATTCTTGGGTATATAAATAATAGATAGATGATAAATCTTTAAGAAAAACAGCGCCATTAAAGTAATGTGTTGACTGATTTATAGCACCTCTTTCATCAAAATAGGTGTCATTACTATAGCTTAGGTATCTTATTGAGTTGAGCGTTTTAGAGTTATCGTAAAACTTTTCATAATTAGCACCAATAGTAGTTTGTGTATAGCCCTCACGCACAGTTATATTATTAATTGCATCATAGTTGTATAGGCGTGGTGTAAAACCTACATCTGTAATATAATTTTTACCCACGTTTTTTATACCCGCATTCCAGTTAAAACCCCGTTTGTTATACCAAATACCAGCATTGTAAAAACTATTATCACCAGAGATATCATCATTAAAACTTTTACCTAAGTTGGCTAAACCAATCCATTTATTATTATCTGACTTAAAGTTTACATTAATACCTGTTACTCGATTGTAATCATTTTTGAAATTGAATTTATCAGTTGCTTGTCTATTTATTAGAAACCCTGTTGCAGTAAAGTTTTTATTTATTTGTTGCTCTGCGACTAAGGCACCATAATTTTGTGAAGCATTTGTGTTTACATTATCAGTTTGTACATTTAAAATTCCAATTCTTGTTTTGGGCAATACATTTCCTGATAATTTTAATCCAAATTGAATAGGGTTATTGGCTCCAATCCTTCTTGAGTAAAATGGATTTATACCATTAACACCCAAGTTTGAAAATAAATCGGCGTTTTCAAGAAAAAAGTTTCGCTGCTCTGGAAAAAATATTGAAAATCGGGTAAGATTTGTTACTTGTTGGTCTACATCAACCTGAGAAAAATCTGGATTTATTGTTGCATCTAATTTTAAAGATGAAGTTACATTATATTGCACATCTAAACTAGGCTTGAATGTAGTTTCTTTGGTATTATTAACTGCATCGTTTTGATTATTGACTGTTACGGATGGTGTAACTGCAAAACGTGAAGTAGATGAGTTAGGTAAATCTTCAACCTTAAATTTTTTAGTAAAACGCAAATCAAATAAGCGATAATTACGTTTCACATTTTTCAAAATAGACCAAGAGTTGGTTTTAATGTCTCTTACATAAAATTGGACGCCAAAGACTGTATTGTCATTATTAAAATTTAGCGATTTTAACGGAATCGCTATTTCATATTGCTTTAAGTTGCCATTTAAAAACGCTTTTGCCTGCCAAATAGTATTCCAACTTGTGGTAAAATTATAACCTTCATTAGTACGCTCTACTATACCATCTATTTGCGTACTATAACTATTTACTGAAAAGTAATATGCATTTTGTTCTTGATTTTGTGTGTCTAAAACCATTGCAAACCCATCGCTTATCCCAATTGGAACATCTCGTTTTAATGAGCTAACTTGTGTATTGGATGTAGTGTCATTATAAGTTAAACTAACATACAAGTATTCTTTATTATGAAATATTTTTACTGATGATTGATTTTTTGCCAAACCAACATCTGTTGGTGCATAATTAAAAAAACCCGTATGTATATCTAAAGTTTGCCATATGACTTCATTGAATTTACCATCTACTACAATATTGGTATCGATATACTTAATCGTGGACTGTTGAGAAAAAATAGCGGATGAAAGAAGAAATGTATAGACACTTATTATTATCGTTTTGATTATTTTCATTTTTTACTTTTTAATATCGTCGATTCTAGTTGCAGTTTTGCTTATTATTTTCCATTTATCACCAATTTTTTTTAATAGAAATAAATCGATAAAGATCATTTTCCTGTCTGGTATTGAAATTTCAACTTTAGCAGTTGCAATATCTTTTACTACTTCAATTGATATTACTTTTCCATAGCGACCATTAAACTTTCCTTTTACCGCATTCTTAAAAAAGGCAACATATTCTTTTGGATTGAGTGATCTAAATTCACCGCCAACTGTCAAGTATAAAGTGGCATTTTCTGTAAAAACATTTGTTAACTGTTCAAGATTATTATAGGAACTTCCTTCTATATAATTTTTAAGTATATTTTCAATTTTCTCTTTATCAGATAATTGTGTGGGGCTCTTTTTTTCTAAACTTTCATAAAAGAGTTTAGATTCACTTACAAAGCTTTTATCGTAATTAATAATTTTTTTAGAATTTTTATTACCATAAATATTAATAAGCAATTGCTGTTCGTCTAGTTTGTCATCGCTTTTACTGGCTTGTGAAAAGACTAAGAAAAATGAGAAGAAAGACATCAGATAGAATACGTATTTCATGATATATTATTTTTATTGTTTTATTCCGTAACCCCAATTGATACTGGTAATTTTCCATTGGCTATCAATCTTATGAAGTATCATTAATTTATATTCAGGAATTTTAGAGCGAAATTGATCTAGTCGAAGTCTAGCAAAGGATATCTTATCATAAATTTCAATACTCAAAAGCTCTTCTTTGTAATTTGGATCAGCATTGTCAGAATCTAATCGGAATAGACTTTCTTCATATTTCCCTTCTTTATTTACATATCTGTAAGCCCCTTTTTCATGCATGGAAAGTTTTTTATGTTTTATACTTCCTGTGTGGTCGCCGATATAAAAATTTTTAATTGTGGTGATTATAGCTTGACGATCTGATAAATCTATCTCAATAATTTGGTTCTTTGAATCCTTATCGGATTTCTGTGCAAACGCAGTTATTGAGAAAAGGACTAATAGTAAGGCAGAAATTGAATTTTTCATCTTTTGTGTTTTAATATGTTTTGATTCAAAAGTATAAGTAAGGTATATACCGTTTTAGATAAATAGACTAGTAATTAATGAATGCCCACAGAAAGGATTTTTTAGACGATTATTTAATTATCATCAAAGAAGAATTGTTCGACATCCTAGATAGCGGTTTTAGCGACTTTTAAATATTAATAGCCAGAATAATTGTATTTTAGCTATTTCAAATGAAGCCTTTTTTTAAAAAATACAACCCATATAGGTCAATAGTATTTAAACATTTATTGTTTTGGATATGTGTGTTTCTATACTTCATGCTCTCTTCAAATGTTAGTGATTTTGAAGCAGGTTATTTACAGTTATTTCACTCTACCTGTAAAATCATAATCCCACAAATAATCACAGCATACACTTGTTTGTATCTGTTAGTTCCAAAATTTCTAAACGAAAAAAGAAACTATCTTTTTATTTTTTGGCTTATAATTTTGCTAATTCTAATGTTTGTATTTTATGTTACACTTCATATGTATTTATACGAACCAAAATATATAGAGTACTATAATGACATAGCTAAAAAATATGCGGAAGATTCATTTTGGGAAAGACTTACTTATTTTTCTGTTTTTTTAGGTAAATCTATTTTATTTCTAACTCCGGCCGTATTATTTCTAATGGCTCGGTTTTATAAGAATCAACAAAGGCTTTTAAAGCTAAATGAACAGAAGAAAACATCAGAATTAACTGCCTTAAAGCATCAACTAAATCCGCATTTTTTATTTAACACCTTAAATAATTTGTATTCGCTAGCATTAAAAAAATCTGACCAAACACCTGATGTAATAGAAAAATTAGCAGATATTTTAGATTATATGCTTTATAGATGTAATGATACATTTGTTTCGCTTCAAAAGGAAATAGAGTTAATTAACAATTATCTTTCTTTAGAAAAAGTAAGGTATGGTAAACGTGTCCAAATTTTATTTAAAAATAATATTAAAAAAGATGTGAAAATTGCACCACTATTATTGTTAACTTTTATTGAAAATGCTTTTAAACATGGTGTTAGCCAAGAGTTAAAAGAAGCTTTGATAGAAATAAATATTAACCTTGAAAATAATAATATTATTTTTTATATAAGAAACACTAAGCCTAATGCTAGCCTTGAAAATAGGGAAGAGAATCGTATTGGTTTAAAAAATGTAAAAAAGCAGTTAGAGTTGTTATACCCAAATAATTATACGTTGGATATAGAAAATACAAAAGAAACCTATGAAGTAACTTTAAAATTACTTGCTAAATAATGAAGTACAAATGTTTAATTATTGACGATGAAGAATTAGCTAGAGAGTTAATAGAAGCGCATTTAGGGCAATTAACAGATTTTGAGCTTATAGCTTCTTGTTCTAGTGCAATAGAAGCGAGTGCCATTTTACAAAAGAAAGCTATAGATTTACTATTTTTAGATATAGAAATGCCTGTTTTAAAGGGGACAGATTTTTTCAAGAACTTGCTTCACAAACCTAATGTAATATTTACAACAGCTTACAGGGATTATGCTTTGGACGGATTTGAATTAAGCGCAATAGATTATTTGCTAAAACCCATTAGTTTTTCACGTTTTTTTAAAGCAATTGAAAAATTTAAACAACAGCAAAATCGTTATAATCAAGAGTATCAAACTACGCTAACTACCGAAAAGGATGATTTTATTTTTGTAACTAAAAACAGAAAAAAAATAAGAATAGATTTTGCCGAAATTTTATATATAGAAAGTTTAAAAGATTATATAAAGATTCATTTAGTAGGTGAATCACATACTATAAAATTTAGTATTTCTGCTTTTGAAAAAGAATTAGACAGCCGCTTTATGCGTGTCCACCGTTCTTTTGTTGTTAATTATGAAAAAATTACAGCGTATACAAAGAATGATGTTGAAATTGGTAAAATAGAAATCCCTATTGGCGAAAGTTACAAGAGTAAAGTTGATGAAAGGTTTAAAAGTTCGTGAAAATCAGCAATGAGTTGATATTTTTAATTTTGTTCTCTTTTAAAGGTTGAATCGGTTATAATTTTATTTACATAGGTCCACTCTGGAATGCATCTGATTATCTGCATGCAACACGCTAAAAAAAACTAATACAATCTCTTTGCTATTAAACAAAATAATTAATTGATATAAATTAGAGCTATCATTTGCTATATTATCAAATTACTATTTTAAATAATCAAGTTTATAGACTCAATAATTTTAAAAGATATTTGATAGATTATTTTGTTATTTTTAATTTATATTTTGTTCCAAATATCCAAGTACATCTTCCAATGGCTATCTACTTTTTTCCAAACGATTACGTATTTGCCTTTCCAGGTAGATATGCTTCCGTCTTTGTGCTTGGTTTTGCCCTGATAATACCCATAATCATAAGCAGTATCCTTAATAATGCTTATTTCAGTTTGGGTTATTTTATGATAAATGGTATTTATTCCTTCGGGAAGTGTCCAATAGGCAATAATGGCGTCACCTTCTAATATAATAGAATTATTCGGAAAGATTTTAGCGTCTTCAGTATAAGAATCGGCAATCTTCTTATAATCTGAAGCCATAATGTATTTTGAAAAGTCTTCTGTGTTTTTCAGTATGGTTTGAATGTCTTTTTTGTTTCCATTTAAGGTTTGACTTTGCAAATGACTTATGCTTGCGAGAGTTAATATTATTATAACTAAATTTTTCATATTTTAATTTTTAGTGTTGGTTACAATATCATATATATCATCTGCCATGACCATAACATTAAAGTACTTTTGGTTCTTTAAAATCACAATGTATAAATCATCTTCAGGGTAGTATCTAATGACGCTTTCATAGTTTCCTTGTTCACCATGATGATGGTGCACTTCAAGTTGGTCATCGTCCCATTCTAAAATACCCAAAGGTGATTGTGAGCCTTCTCTTTCTGAAAGGAACTTTATAGATGATTTTGATAGCAGTTGATAACTATGTAAATGATAGAGCCATTGGTATAGGTCTTTTGTAGTAAACAACATTAAAAACTTTGCCTCTCTAATTCTAAAGGGGTCAAGATTGTAATCTTTATCAAATGCTATAGCAGGTAGCACTTCATTTTTGTAAGGCATTGCCTTGCCAAAATAGCTATCGGTCATCTTTGCAGGTTTAAAGATATGCTGTTGAACATAATCTTCGAAGGATTGTCCAGACAACTTTTCAACGATAAGTGTTAATAATAAGGGGTTATAGTTTGAATACAGATAATCTGTACCAGGTTTAAAAGCTAGCTCCTTTACTTTTTTTAAATCTTTCAAAAGTAATTGTTCTGTAATTGGAATTTTGTTATCTACATAATGTTCCCATGACACCTTTGGCAAACCACTAGTGTACTTGAATAGTTGTTGTATGCTTATTGACGATGCCCAATCGGGTAAATCATATAAGTAATCACTAATCTTATCACCAGGTTTGAGGCTTCCTTTTTCAATAAGTTGCATTACAGCAACTGCCGGAAATTCTTTATAGATTGAGCCGATATTGAAACGATGTGCAGCTGATAACTGTTCCTTTGTTTCTTGATTGGCAATACCAAAAGATTTTTCATAAAGTACGGAATCGCCTTTTACTACCAATACATTTCCATTGAGTTCTCCCTTTTCGTATTGTTGTTGTACGTAGTCCGCAACGTTACTTTGCTGACAACTTACAGTTAAAAAATTCATTAATATATATAGGCTTAGAAGTTTTTTCATATTTAAATTAATTTTAGTAACAGTTTGTATTAAAGCTTGTTATATGATTTATATCAATAGTATTTCTATACCACGATAACCTTTTCGAATAGTTTATATTAATTATTATTATTTGTTTTGTCTGTGGAATATCTTGTTTACTATTTTCCATTCCCCATCAATTTTTAACAAATTCATATAATCGATAAAGTAAAAGTTAGGATAGTCGATACGTAGTTGTGCATTTGCCGCATTACCAGCAATATTGATTTGCTCTACTACAGAAGTACGGTTTTGTTTTGGTCCTGGTTTGATGGCTTTTTCAAAGAATTCCAGAGCATTAACTTCTGTGTAGTTTTTTCCCCTGATAAATTTCATCCTAGCGTCTTTGTGAAATGCCTTTTTAAGCGTTTCAAAGTCGTTATTTGTACCACCGTCTAAATAATAGGAAACTGTTTTTTCTACAAGGCTATAATCAGACTCTTGAGCAAATGTATTTAGTGAAACACTAATGCAAAGTAATAATGTTAAGATTGTTGTTTTCATTTTTTTTATATTTATATTGATTTATTTTTCTAGTAATTCTATAACTTTTTTGGCAACCGATACTGAAGAAGAAGGATCTTGACCTGTCACTAATCTTCCATCTGCCTCAAAATAATTTGCATTTCTTTCTTTTGAATATGAAAAATTTCCTCCTCGTTTATTAATTGTTTTTTCTATAGAAAAAGGAAAGGTTTTATATTTCTCCGAATCCATATTTTCAAAAATATCAGGATAGCCACTTATTTGTTTTTCTTCATATATATATCTTCCGCTTGATAATTTCAAATTCACAATACCTGCTGTACCGTGGCAAACGGTGGATATAATACCATTGTTCTCATAAATATATCTTGAAATAGTTTGTATTTCTTTGTTTTCGGGCACTCCAAACATGGCAGAACCACCACCACTGTAATAGGTTGCTTTATAACTTAATGGATTAATCTCGTTTGGACGAAATGTGTTTTTAAGCAAATTCATAAAATCAGTATCGTTTAGATACTCTTTCTGAATACTATCAGATTTGTCTATGTAGCCAATTGGAATTAAACCGCCTTTTGGGCTTACAAAATCTATTTTATAACCGGATTTTTTAAAAATATCATAAGCCAATACAATTTCAGAAAAATGATTAGAGGCATTTAAATTTGTATTTCCGTATGTATCTTGATTAGATACTACAAAGAGTATTTTGTCAGACTCTTTTTGCGAGGTTTTACCTCCAATTAGAATAGAAATTAATGATAAAAGAAATATAATTTTTTGCATACGGTTTTAATTTACCGCAATATGCAATCATTCTTATTTATAAAGGTTTTCTATTATAAATCCGAACTACTAATCTGTAAATAAAGACTTTTAATTGTTTTGTTTTTGGAATCTAGTTTTTTTGTATTGAGCAGGTGTAGTTCCTGTTATCTTCTTGAAAGTTGTAAAAAAAGTAGATTTAGAATTAAAGCCACAATCGTAACCGATAGTTTCAATTGTGAATATTTCACTTGAAATTAATAACTGTTTTGCTTCTTCAATACGGTATTCGTTTATAAATAAAGAAAATGATTTTCCTAAATTATCATTGAGAAGTTGTGATAATTGATGAGAAGAAATATTTAGTTGTTTAGCAATATCTGACAATTTTAAATTGGGGTTTTTAAAGAGTTTTTCATCCTCAATAACTTTTAATTTTTCTATAATTAATTTCACCTCTTCTGTTTCTATTTTCTTATTCCCATATTTTACTTTTTCTTCAAAAAATAAAGTGTTTTTATTCCGTTTAAATAACCATAACAAAACTAAAAGGTAAAAAACAAATGAAAATGATAATGCTCCAACGATATACGATGTGTAAGAACCAATATTATAAGACAACCAAATAATAAATACTCCAATAAAAATGCTTAACAACCAAACTTCAACTTCATTGAAATTTATATTTTTTGAGACTATTTTTTTTAGAATATGTTTTAGTTTAAAACCTGTTAAAAGAATATAAACCAACCATTGAAAATAAATTCCCTTAACTAAAAATTTGGTCCACAGTTCTCTATTGTCTAAATATGGATATAAAATTCCTAATACAATTACTATGCTTAAAGTAGGAATTATGTGTATCCACCATTTTTTAGTATTCGGTGATTTTAGTTGAGATACGCTATACAGGTATAGTGCTGGTCCAATCAATACACAAGCAGAAAGCCCTATTTGCACGAAAACACTAAATAAATTTGGATTAAAAAATAAGAATACAGATTTGATAATTCTAATACTCAATACCAAAAGTAATAAGGCTAAAAAGTAATTTGAAAATTTTTTCCTTTGTGCAACAATAGCAAAGTAGAGTGATAATAAAAATCCATTAAATGCTCCTAAAGAACTGAAAAAGAAGATGAGTTGGTTTTCAAAATTCATTTATAATTGAAGGTTTTACAGAGATTTGTTTAATGTTTTCTGTTTTTTATATGACTTATTTCAATCAACTAATTTAGCAAATACTAGACTAATTATAAATCTACGATAATTTGATGGTTTATGTTTGTAGCTAGCAAAAATTATTTACGGGTGAAATGTGAGCATCCCAATTATTTTATTATTTCTAATAAAATTGGTTTAAGACCAGCGAAAAAGAACTCTACAGCAATAACTATTAACCCCATTAATCTCATCATTACATTGATGCCAGTTTGTCCTAATATTTTTATTATTCTTGATGAGCTATAAAGGATTATATATGTTAAAAGCATTACAAGAAAGACCGAAATAATTAATGTAATTTGTTTTTCAATTGAATTTGCATCTTCCATCATTACTATGGCATTTGTCAATGCACCTGGACCGAAAATCATTGGTATCGCTAATGGAGTTATAGAAATGTCAGCAATATAAGATTTAACTTCTGAATCTTTTACTTTAACCTTACCTAACCTTGCTTGTAACATATCCATACCCATTAAAAAAAAAATAACACCACCAACTATTCTGAAACTATTAACAGATATTCCAAAAAAATTGAATAATAATTGACCAGAAAAAGCAAAAAGTACAATTGTAATAAATGAAACTATTGATGCTTTTTTTGCAGTTTTTACTCTATGCTGGACATCTAGTTCAGCTGTCATTGTCATAAAAATTGGCATTGTACCAAACGGGTTAATCAAAGTGAAAAATGAAGTGAAACTTAATATTCCAAAAGCTATTATTACTGACATTATTAATTTCTTTTTTTTAATGCTTATTAGTAAAAAAAAATCAACACATTTTTATTGAATTAAAATTATATAATTTTAAGTGCGCCTAAGTTGTTTTCAAACGTAATGTTTTTGGGATTTAGTTTCATTTTTTTATTAATGATTATTAAGTACTCTGGATTGATTCTTTTTTGCTTAGGTCTTTTTTTTCCTATGTTTTTATCTCTTTTTTAGATCAAATCCTAAATTCAACTGTAGCATAATTGGCCATATATTTCCATTTCCGTTTGTATCAATATAGTATTGAGGTCCAATATCAAAAAGTAAATGAAAGTTCTTTCCGTATTTCCTTTGAATACCCCAAGTTGGACCAAATGCAAAATCAAAGTCAGAAGTTCGATTTACACTTTCTGCTATTGAGTTTCCACGAGTTATTAATCTTAATGAAACAAAATTTCCAGAATTATTTATTGTATTTCGGTTTTTCCTGTTTCTTTTATTTAAATTATAAAACCACTTCTGCTGAAAATCAGCGAATGGACTAATTATATAAATAAATCCATTTCCTCCAAAGGTTAAATCAGGATATCCACCACCGTATCCAATACCGAGAGCTGATGAAAAAGTGGAGTATTTTCCTGTTGGAATTTCTAGTTCAATTGCAGGATTTAAAAAATTTACCCGCCAAACTTTTTCAGTTCCAATTTCTTTTTTTTCTTGAGCGTAATTCAGAGTAGTTAAAAGGCCGAATGCTAAAATTAGTAAGTTTTTTTTCATTTTAATCTATTATTTTTCTTTATGTTTTCGGTAATTATTACACAACTAATTTATAAAGAAGGAAAACTACTTTCTTAATTGATGTATGTTTTACTTGACATAATTAATAATTGCTTTTTTCTTATTTTTTTATTTTAATTTGTAAGTAGTGAACTCACACTTTTTCTGTTATTTTAATTCTTTAATCAATTCTTTAACAACTTTCATTAATTTGTTTGCTGTATCTAAGTCGCTTTGGTTTGTAATTACAGAAATACCCAAGTTGTATTCAGGAAGTAGAAAAAACCAATTTTGACTACCAAAACCGCCACCGTGCATACTGTAATATGTACCGTATTCTTCATTATTTCTAATAGGTAAGTAATAGCCTATTTCTCTGTTTCCATTTTCTAAAAGATTTCTGTGAGATTCTGCGACTACTTTATTGCTAGGGTCTAAGTGCAATTGCATATAGTTTACTAAATCTGGCATTGTGGTTTTTACACCACCATCTGCCCCATATATTACGACTTCATGAGGTACAAGTTTACCCGACATACCATAACCATTGGCTAAATATTGTTCTTTCTCTTTAGGAAGATCTACATAGGTACTATGCATATTTGCACTCTTTTGGAAATAGTCTTTTAAAATACCATTAAAAGGTTTGTCATAAACATTTTCTAGTATTTCTGCCATGAGTTCTGTATCTGCGTTAGAATATGCATATTTTTCACCAGGTATAGTGTCTAATTCTATTGTATGCAAATCGCGAAAAAATTCTTTTTTACCATAATCTTTTTGAATATCGAATACCTTAAAAGGTAGTTCTTCGTTGAAATCTGTAAACAAAGCATTGATGCTTTCAGGTAAGAATTTTGACATTCTACTGGTATGTGTCAACAAATGTTTAATTCTAATAGGTTCTCCGTTATATTCAAAGTTTTTAAAATCTTCTTTCAGATACTTTCGAATATCGTCTTCTAAATTTAGTTTACCTTCTAACACTGCATTAGCAACCAGTAATCCCGTGAACGTTTTACTAACGGATGCAATTTCGTAGATTGTTTTGTCCGTTGGTTTGTTGTTTTTCTCTTTATCTAGCTCGCCATAGTGCCCTATATACTTTTTCCCATCTTTATAGACGGCAATAGAAACCGAATTTAACTTTGCATCTAAAAGTAGAGAATCAGCGTTTTTATCCATTGACATCTGAACTTTGTCCAAAGATTTAGGGGCTTCATCTTTTTTATTATTTCTGCAATTTGTTAAAACTACTATTGAAAAGACCAGTAATAATTTAATTTTCATAATTGTTTTATTGATGTATTAAGAAGACGAATCGTCTCTGATTTTGTAACGTCACATTTTTATATGTTTATTTTACTGATAAATTTGTTTTAGTTGATTTACACAGACACTAAACATTTTTTTTATGTTGGTATAAAATTTAAAATGCGAAATTACCTATTACAGTACTTCTTGAATTGTAAAAAATGGACATTTGAATTAAAGATAAAGTATTTTGTTAAGTCTACTTTTTTATAATATGAAGAGAATTTTTATTAAATCCTCTGAAGATAAAATAGAAACCCAAAATTAAGTCTAGAATAGCAGTTGGCATATTTAAAACTATGTATTCTACTGTTATAATATCTAAAATTTTGAATAGGACTAAACCACTTGCAAATATTGACAAAATAGCTCCAATTAGCCCCCAAAGAGAAAGCCATTTAGGAAGTAATCTGTATTTAAGTAACAATATATATAATAGAATATTACCTGTACATAGTACCAGCACCATAAAAATATGATTCATAGTATCACGAAAGTTTTTTACAATATCTGCTATTGTTTCGATCTCTAAAATATTTTTTGAAGTACCATTAACGTAATTCTCACTTAAAATAAGAAGACCAAGCATTAGAATTGTACCCAAAATTGAAAACGTAACAGCAATTATTCTGAAACTTAAAAATCCAATAGCCAGATTATGGCTAAATTTTTTAACAATAGGGTAAAGTAATAAGCCGATGCCTAAATAGACGAGAGACATTATAAACTGAAATACGGCAGCTATGATTACTTGGTTGGAATTTGTGGCAGCTTCTATTAAATAATTTTTAGCATCAATTGCTGGTGCTATGCTAAAAACTCCTGTAATTAGTCCGGTAATCAGAAAAATTCCTACTATTTTCTCTCTTTTTTCGATACTGTACTTCATCTTTAGTTTAAATATTTATTAGGTTTTTACACCACAAATGTATTTTGTTAAAGATGCTAATAATTGTAAGAAATAGACTTTTTAAATATCTTCTTCACTAAGGTTCCAAAAGTCTTTTGGGTTAAATCCTGTGAATAATTTGAATTCATTATTAAAATGGGCCTGATCAAAATAACCGTTTTCATGAGCTATTTCAGTAAGGCTAGAGCTAGTAGGGTGTTGTTTTATGACAGATTCAAAACGAATGACTCTTGAATAGGTTTTAGGATTAAAACCCGAGTATTGCTTAAATCTTCTATTAAATTGTTTTTGAGAAAGACCAAAATCTTTTGCAAGTGGTTCAATTTTTAAGTTTCCATTACCTTTTTTTATAGCCTTAATTGCTTTGATAATTAATGGGTCTTCCAATTTAGGTACGTGTAAAAGAGATTTAAAATATTCTGATAATATATCAAAACGCTTTTCTGTTGAAGAAGCTGTTTTTATCTCTTCGTTTAACAGGATTCCTTCTTTACCAAGAAATGTACTCAAAGGCACAAACTTTTCATTTAGTTCACTTGCTGGAATATTAAAAAAGCTGGGAACTGCATAGGAATAAAACGCAACACCTATAAGGTGGCAGAATTCATCTACAGGATATTGATTTGCCAAATGTGTATGACCTTGAATGGCTGAAAACAAAAAGCTAGAGTCTTTATTATTGCCATTAAAGGCAAAAACAATTTCTGATAAACTACTGCCGACAACATAGTATGTGGTATTTGGTTTTTCTAAAGGAGGATACCAAGTACAAACCCAAAAATGACTTATGTGGTTTTCTAGTTCTTTGCATGGTGGTATTAAATTGTATTTCATTTTCTAATTAATTATGTTTTAACTCATAATTTATTCTTTTTAATTGGTTCATTTAATTATAGGGACCTTTAATTATAAATATAACGTGTAAGCGTGTGTTTTGTTACAACAAATTTTTGAAAATGTATTGTCTGAAACGTATTATTCCCTTTATTGTAGACCTTGATAGAATTTAATTTTGTAATTGCAATACTTTCATTTTTGCTCTAATGGATTTTGTTGAGCGTTCTATTTTGGTAGCAATTCTTCTTATACTCCAATTATTCTTTAATCTCTGTATAAGAATCTGATCTTGTTCGAATGTCCATATTGAGTAAAAGCTTTGGGGAGTTTTGTGTTTTATGAAAACAATATTAAAGATTGCTTTTTATAGTTGTGTTTGAGTTTGCGAAAATACAAGCTATAAAATGCAAGTACCTTTAGAATATTAAAACGCTAAACTTGTAGTGGAAAGCGGAATAATATAAAAGACAAAGGTTTATTGTTTTTATCAATAAATTGGATTTTGTATTCTGGGGACTTATTGAAGTTGACCTAAATTATAATACATTAATCGAGTATCAGATTTCTTATCACGACTTGATAAATATTTAAAGCCATTCTTTATATAAAAATCTAAAGACTCTCTATAAGCATCAACTGTAATAAATTTGCAACCTGTACTATTGTTATCTACAAATAGACCTTTTGTAAAATTAAGAATTTCTCTACCATAGCCATTTCCTTTAAAATTCTCTGAAACCGCAAGACGACCAACTTTTACAGCAGGATAACTTGTATAACCATCTTTACCTTTAGGTAATAATGCAGAAATTCTATCTAAAAAAGCAATCTTATTATTAATATCTGTATGAGATATCTTATCATTAAGATAATTAAAATAAGCTACCGTTTCAGTTTCAGATTGAAGTAAAAAAGTAGTAGCTAATAATTGAGATGTATACTGTTTTGCATCATCAAAAAGAAAGCCGTTTAAATCTGTGTTTCCACAATCAAACGGCAATATATTGGTTTCAGAAGTTAATCTGATAAGTTTAAAATCTTTAAATAGCAAATTGAGCGATATCTTTTAACGCTTTATAGCTTTCATTAATTTCATTTTTTTCAACTACAGAAGCTTTGTTAACCTCTTTATTATCATTAACAAAATTTCTGGCATCTTTACCAAAAAGGTAAGGTGTTTCTTTAATAGGTTTCGCCATAGTATTTTAATTTTATTATTAATATTACACAAAAGTATATAATTACTTTATCTAAAGCAACTATTATACCATTTATTGTATTGTAAGTGTTATACTTAACTATATAACTAACTTTATATATTAGACGTTTATTACTTTAATTAGTTACAAAATATTATTTTATAGTATTACTTATATTATTTAGTTATTCAATTTTAAGTATCTCTTTTTAAGAAGAGGTTAACCTATTTTCCCTCATCAATCTAAACAATACTTAATACTTGCTTTTGTAAGTTAATACATTATTATGAGTTCCTTATTTCTACTATTGAAATTGGATAACTAGTAGTATTCATCTCTTTAATACACTGTATTAATGAATATTTCGCGATATTAGAATTTGCCTTATCTAGATTATCTTTTATATTTTTACCAGATTTCCAAGTGCTTTTAAAAGCTAAAACATATGTGATTGATTTTTCTTTAAACTTTTTAAGAAATGAATTTGAGTCTTTGATTTTAGGTAGTAATAAATCATTTTTATTATAACTATCAACAACCTGGTTAATGAATTTTAAATTACCTGAATCTAAAGAGTTTTTTAATCTTTTTGCTGAAATTATTATTTGATTAGACAAATCTCTCATTTTAGCATCAAAACCTGACTTTACGTGTACTAAATAAATTTTCTCTTCTGTTTCAATCATAATGTCACACAACTCAATATTATCGCCTAAACACTTATCAAAAACCCAATAATTATCAATATCTGAGTAACTAAAGTTATAAACCCCCTCTGATTCGCCTTCTTTCCATACCTTATCTAGAATATTTTCTTCTAAATAATAATCTTTGAATATTTTTTTACATAATTCATTAACTCTGTCTTTAAAATCACTTTTTACTTTATACCAATTAGCATCTATCTGAAAAACAGGTTGCTTATTGTACTCTAATTCACAAGTAATATATTTAAAAAAGGGTGCTTTAATTTGTTTACCTGTCTTATAACACAACACCTGTAATTTCCACATAGCATTATTAAAATCCAGTTGATTAACTTGCTCACCTAAACTATCATATAGAAACTTTAACCCACTTAAAAAAACCTTGTTTCTATTAAAAACCTCAACTCCCTTTTGCTCTCCCTTAAGCTTTATTACATACTTATCACTTTCATAAAAATCTTTTATTTTATCTGGATGTACAAAATCAGTATCAAAGTTTTTAGTTCTACCCCTATCTGAACCAAATTCATAAATCATAACATCTCTCAATTCTTTCATCAAGACTTTAGGATATTCATTATCTACAAGTTTTTTATCTGTTACTTGTACAAATGAGGTTAAATAAACCCTCTTTCTAGCAGTTAATATCTTCTCTATTCTGATAAATATTTGATGAAGTTCATTAAAATCGATTCTTTGCTTTATATAAAATGATGAACTTATTTCTAGCTTAACATCTCTATCATCAAAATCAATAAACTCAAAAAAATTATCCTTAATAAAATCTGTTAAGCTTAGTACAATATTTGTAGGAATACTATCAAACTCTAAAGTATCACTTAATCTTTGACCTTCTTTATATATTAGATTACTTTGATTTAATGACCCTGAAATCCCTCTATACGATATAGATATAATTTCTTCACTATTTTCATCTGTTAAACGTTCAAAAAGTTCAATACCAAATCTATCATTTAAGTATGGTTTTACTACTCTTGTGCCACCACCACCAATAACAGCAAATACTTTTTCATTAACTTGAGCGAAGAGGACAAATGAAATTCTATCTATTTTAAAGTCTAAGTTTTCTTTTAATTCTTTTGGTAAAAATTCAACCCAAAAAGCATCTTTATTCTTTTCTTTATATAGATATGAATAATAATTAACACCATCAATACTAATTGGTTTTTGATATGATGGCTCTTTATCTATTTTCTTCCTATGAAGGTTAATTATTTTTTGAATCTTTTCGTTAATTGATTTTATATCTCTTAATTCATAGTGCCATAAATCAAGTTGGTAAATTTTAATATTGAAGGGTTTTTCTGATTTTAACCTTAAATTTGTTAACGATTCTATTTCTTCTTCCATTTTTCGCAATTTTTAATTTCATTCACTCTTAATTGCTTCGTGCCTCGTCGCAATGAAAGACATTAAGAATTCTCTACAATTGCAATTTCACACCCTTTGTTGCTTCTAATATTTTCTTATATCGTAGGATTTAAAAAATACTTGACATATTTTTTATAGACTTTTTCTACAACCTCTTTTTATTGTAGACCGATATAATTCTTTAATACAGAATTTTGGTGTAATAAGACATTCTAAGTTGCAATTTTTTAGAATTATAAATGTATAAATATTAATTGATTATCTCTTCTTCTTTTCATTTATTATCATCTAACTGTATTGTTTTATTCATCAATAGTAAAAGATATAGTATTGTTGTTACATATTCACTTATAATGTTTCTAATTTCTTCCTTTTTTTAAAGTATAAATCAGAGTAAATCTTATCCGTTAGCTGTAAATAGTGTTTTCCGTTTTTAAAGATGATATTTTGATTTTCACCTCTATATTTAGCCCCTTTTTTAGCTGCATACACTTGATTATAACTCAACTCGAAATACTGTTTTTGTACTTCTAATAGATTTTCTTTTGCCGCTAAATTTTTAATTCTGGATGCTTTATTTATTGATAAACCAAAAATACTCTCAATACTTTTTACAGAAATTTCTGCAAATCTTTTTATATCACAGGAAAACGTAAAAGACTCATTGGCGCTTTCACTTTTTAGCACGTTGCTTTTACGTTTTTTAAAATTTTTCCTGCAATAAGATTTATATAACTGCGTATACAATATTGCACCTAATGTTGCTCTAATATGTGTTACATCTTTGTAAGTAAAAGGTGCTGCTCTTCTTTGTTCCCAATCTCTTTCTTCTCTTAATGTATCTATAGACACTAATCTAAAATATTCAAATTCTTCATCATAATACAACCAACCTAATGCTATTAATTTGTTGAAATTGTTTGTTATTGTTTTACTACATTTTTTTAAAAAGAAACTTGCATATTCTTTGTCTTGATGAATCCATTGTATTTTACCTGATGGATATGACAATTTAAGGTATACAAATAAACAAAACGGACTTTCTTGATTGTTTTGCAACACCCAATTGCACATTTCAATTGGGATATTTACCCTACTAATTCTTACTATTTTTTTTTATTAGGATTGTAATGCTCGTCAATTACTTTATACATATCCGATAGCTTGTAATATTTTTTTCCTTTAATTTGAGAATAAGGAAGAATTTGTTCTTCCCTCCAATTACTTGCTGTTTTAGGTGAAATTTTAAAGAGTTGCAAAATATCTGCATTGTCTAACAACACGTAATTTGGGTCTTGCTTATTTTTGAATTCTTGTTGTTTAATTAAATACTCTAATCTGTCTGAAATCTTTTTTAAAGAGTCGTTAAATGGGTGTTGAAAATTGCTCATCTTATTTATTTTTAGAGTTAATACTAATTAATGCCTGGTCTAACTCTTCTCTTTTGTATCTGATGAGATTTCCTAATCGATAAGGTTTTAATACTCCTTTTTTATTCCAATCTGAAAGTGTTACTAATGATACTTTTAAGATTTTTGCAACTTCTTTTCTTGTAAGATATTCTGGTTGCTTTTGGGGTTGAAAATTTAGAACTATTTCTTTTAGTTCTGTTCTAACATCTTTTAAAATATTACTTGCTAATTGTTGTGGTGTAATACCGTGTACTTGAGTAATGTTTGTTTCTGTCATCGCTTTTTATTTTATGATTACGAGGGCAAAGCTACATACGAACATTACATTTTTTGTTGCTGGAGTAACTCCAAAGGGTACTCCAACACTATATTAAATCATCTAATATTTTATTGATTTTATCAATATCTTTCTGATAATTTGGTGTTACATCATTTGGTTTATTATCTAACTTCCGCATATTGGTTTTAATGTTTTTTCCATTTAAACCTGATATTAAACTAATTAGTTCTGCTTGTTTTTCTTTAGATGCGTCTTCAATTTTTGGGTGTGTAAAAAAACCAATTTCTTGAAGTAATAAAACTATTTGATTTGATGTTAATTGATTTGTTTTTATTTTACTCTCTTTCTCAATCACTGGTTTATTTTGATATTGATTTTGCAAACCTCTTAAATAATCTAATAATTTTATAGTTTCTGTTCTTAAACCATATTTATAGAATTGTTCTTGTATAAATTCTATTTCAGAAAATTCGTTATATGGCAATTCTTGATAATAATCTTTCGTTTTTAAGATTTCTCTCAAGTTTTCATCCTCTACTTCAGGCAATAATTCTAAATCAAAATTATATTTGTCAATGTATTTATCTAACATTGTTGATGATTCATTTTGAAAACCAGATCTTTCTATTTCTTTAATAGTTTTATCAAGATATAAAGGAATTTTAATTGTATCTAATTTTAAAATATTCTCTTCTACTTCTTGCCTTACAATTAAAGTATGCGACAATAAAACATCTTGATAATATCTAAAATAATTACTCTCTACAGAAAGCGTATTATAATCTGACAATATTTGTCCGTATTTGCTGGCATAACTCACTTTCTTTTTCTCTGGTTCTTTCATATGTTTAGCTCGTAAAGATTTAACCCTATCTAAAAAGAAAAGAATTTCATGTTTTGCAGTATATTTATAAAAAACACTTTTAATCTTTTGTGCCTTAAAGAATGATTCATAATTAGCACCGTTTAAAGGGTCGAAAGGGTCTCCTGTTAGTGTTAAATAATGAATTAACTCTTTATTATTGATATTAAGAATATTCTCTTTATCTAAATCATACTCTTTTACATATTCGTCTATTGTAGAGTTATCAATTTTTAAAAAAGATGAATTTTGAAGTTTTTCAATTACTTGATTAAAATATATCTTTAATCTTCTAACATCAAGTATTAAAAGATTATTATTTATTTCTTTTTCAAGTAGATATATTGATTTATGTAAATTTCGTTCCACATAATTTTTAAATAAATTATGATTCATTTCATTGACATCTAAACCAGAATTGATATAAAAATCATCTAGTTGCTTTGTTTGTAATTCTGCCATTGTTTTTGCAATTTTTTTATGACTGCTTAAATATAGTAGAATTAATCCTTTTACGTCTAACTTAGTTTATTAAACATTAAAAAAACCGCTTTTTACAATATGAGAAGCTCTTTCTTGGTCTTTAATGCGAATATATTTATAGAATTCTTTCTCTGTAGTATGTCCTGAAAATAGCATAATATCAAAAACACTCATACCCACTTTGTACTTATTTGTGCAAAAACTTCTTCTTGCGGTATGGCTTTTAATCAAATCGCATTTTGGTATCATTTCTGAATACTCTATTCCGCCTTTTGTGTAATCGCATTTAACTAAAGTATTTAACTCTAGCATTTGCCCTACTTGTTTTATATAATCGTTTAAAATGGGTTCTGCTATTCTTTTTGGCGGTTTGCCATTATGTCTTTTATCCATAATTTCTTGCATCTCTTTTGTAATCGGACAATTAACTATTCTATGGAATTTTTTATTCTTTTTCTGCTTAATTTCAAAATATTTATAACCATCTATTTCAATAATATCATTTTCTGATAAACCATTATAATCGCTAATTCTTTGCCCCGTATAACAACCAATTAAGAAAACATCTCTTGCTAATTCTACCTCTGGATATTTTGACAAATCTTTATTAAACATATCTTGAATTTCTGCATCAGTTAAATAAATTTCTGTTGTTATTTCTTTTACTACTTTAAAATCGTTGCTTTTGAATTTCTGATTCTTTGTATATCCTTCTGAGAGAGCATAATTTAAAAAGGTTTTAAAGTTCTTAATATGCTTGCCAATTGTGTTTAAAGCATATTTTTTACTTTCCATAAATGTATTGAATTCATTATAGAAACGCATATCTATATAATCAAACATCAATTTTTTGTTGAAGTGTTTTTCATACTCTTGCAACCTCTTTTTAGTTTGCTTGTAAGACCTAATCGTTATAATAGAAATATTGCCTTCTTTTTGCTCTATGTATTTATCTATAACATCAAAAAAAGAGAGGTTTGTATCAATTTCTTGATTGGGTATAATCTTACCTAAAAAAACATCTAATTTGTATTTTAAGAGTTCGTTAGAAACGTTTTTAGCCTCTTTTAAAAGATTAGAGTATTCTTTATTCAAATAACTTTCTAACTGGCTTAAATCTTCATTTATCTTATCTTTATCTTCAATGCCTACTTTATTTTTAATGCGTTGCTTTCTGAAATCCCAATCATTAAAACAAGCTTTATAACCTGTTGAATATTTAAATCGATTTTTACCGTAACTGAAGAATAGAAATATAATACTTTGTAGATTCTTGTTTTCTTCTAACTTTGTTTTTGAAACCTTAAAAGCAAATCGAATTGTGCCTTTCGTTCTCTCAACTCCTTTATTCATAGCGTTTTATTTTTCATAAAGATACAAAAAAGAGTGCTAATTAGGGTGCTAATAAGGATTTATTAATATAAAATAGCTTATAATTCACTTACTTAAAAAAACAACAAAACCCTTATAAATAAAGAGTTTTAGGCAGATTTACACTGTTTTGTTATATATTAATAAAGCAATCAAAAGTACTGGAGGTACCACTTAAAACCCGAACAATTTTTGTTCGGGTTTTT
>TARA_R110002050_G_scaffold24066_1_pt1 | contig 24011 bp, 30 predicted proteins | sample TARA_R110002050 | Tara Oceans TARA_R110002050 (sample SAMEA4396988) | marine metagenome | biome: Polar Biome; feature: [DCM] deep chlorophyll maximum layer (ENVO:01000326); material: water (ENVO:00002006), including particulate matter (ENVO:01000060) such as... | depth 25 m
ATTTCTTATCCAAAAGAATCTTTTCCAATTCAGCCTCTGCCTCTTCTCTGGTATCAAAGAAATGAGCAGGTTTGGTGGTAACTGCAGGGACATCTTCTGCTAACACATCCGATGTGAAAATTCCATAGACTTGTTTGGATGTATTGGTTTTTGAACGAAGCGAATGGTAATTAGCCTTGTCATACCCATCCCAATCCTCCACAGGTTTACTTGCCAAATAATGAATCTCTTTCTGCTGCTTTCTAAAGAAAGAAGTCACTTCAGATTGCGTGTATTTGACATAGTTGGTCATTGCATCTTCCATCGTGGCAATGGTATACAGAAGGATGTTCACATCCGAACCAATAAGGTCTAAGAGTTCCTCTTCAGATTTTTGGAACAACGTTTCTTTCCTCCACGTTTGAGGAAATAACCAAAGCGCTATTTTTATGATTTCATCCTTTGTAAGCTGTTGCACAATTTTAGAATCAATAGCACCTTTTTGGTCTTGAGTCATTAACTTGTCTGCTAATACTTCTAAATAAATCAGCAGTCGTTTTTGTTCACGTAATTTCATAATTCAAGGTCTTTAGGTTCACAATGATTTTCAATAGTGGCTAACAAATGAGGGTAATCATTACTGATGGCCTCATCAATAACTGCTTTGATTTCTTCTGCACTCCAGCCTTCTTTTCGGGCTTGTTTTCTAAATGCCCCCATAATGGCATAGGCATTTCCGTTGACCCCAATCAAATTGAGATTGACGGATTTTTCAATAATTTTCTTCATGATTATTTAGTTTTGTATGCAATTTGCACGGGTTTATAAATTAATTTTTATGTATTTTTTTGTGAAAGATTGTTCCTTGTTTTCAAGGTTTCTCCTTTACTCTCATCAGCGTTGCGTTTCGCTTAAAGAAAGCTGACCAAACGTTTACTCTTTCTTTTTCTAATAAATTCATTAGGAAAATCCATTTCTTATGGTGAGTTCAAAAGGATGTTTTTTTTGACCATAAACATTTGATTATATGGGGTAATTGGCGGTTAAAACCTCCGTTTTTCGCCCTCTGGATTTTCCAGCAACCCCTTTTTTAGCAGAGAGCGGTTTGTCAAAGGTTTTCTTGTGCCAGCCATTTTTTTTAGTGTATGCATCAAGAATTTCAGATGGGTAGCTACTCAATAGAAACTTTCCTTTGATGTTTGACAAGGTTTCAAGAAGTTCGCTAAAGTCTTGTTCTGTATACCCACTATAAAACGATTGACAGGAATTGAAATACGGAGGATCTACATAATGAAAAGCATCTGGATTGTCTCTGCTTTTAATGACTTAGTTGGCATCATTATGTTCAATCTGTACATGCTCCAAACGCTGATAGATTTCTTCGTTAAATCGTATCTTTTTATTATTAAGCTTCAGCACCTGCTTTCCATATTTGTCATAGCCCCAAGAACCAATCTGACAAGAGAACCCCATATTGGTTCCGATATAAAAGGCCCAAGCCTGTTGGAGTTTGTTAAACAAGTGAGGCATTTTATAAACGGTCAATGCCACTTTGTAACTCGCTCTTGAAAATAAGGTCGCCTCGACTTTGGCTTTTAAATCCTCAAAATTGGTTTGAATTACCTGATAAAAGTTAACGACCATATTGTGGATATCATTGATGGTTTCTGATTCGCTTTGTTCTTTTGCAAAAAAGACAGCACCACCTCCAAAAAAGGCTTCTGTATAGATTCGATGTTTGGGAATGAGTGGCAATATGGTGGTGACCATGTTTTGTTTGCCTCCATAATAAGAAATTGGGGTTTTTGACATATAAGTGGATGGTTAAAGATGGATAAAGAAGAATTACGAATTGCACCCAAAGGGAATTCGTAATTTTCAAATTTTAAATGGGTTGTTAGAGCTCTCCATTGTCTGCAAAAGAGAAAAAGTTCTCAGAGGTTAAGATCAAATGATCCAATAGCTTGGCATCAAATAAGAGCAACCCTTGTTGTAATTTTTTGGTGATTTTACGATCTCTCTCAGAAGGAACTAATTTTCCAGAAGGGTGGTTATGTGCCACAATCAAATGAGAAGCATTTGTAAGTAAAGTCAGCTGTAAAATCTCTCGAATATTGACCATTACTCCAGAAATATCTCCTGACCCAATGGTTGAAATTGCAAGGACTCCATTGGCTCTAGATAAGAAAATGGTCCAAAAGAATTCTTTTACATCCAATACATAAGGATGGATATAATCTCTTAGAATCTCATTTGCATCCTGAGAAGAAGTAATGCTTCTCATGGAAGAAAATAAAGGGCGTTTGTAATGAAGTTCTACTTCATTGCAACTCATCAATTGAGTTGATACATGTGTTGATTTCATACGTATTAATTTTAAGGTGAATTAGCAGCTGCTTTTGTTAAAAAATAGATTTGCAATGTTTGAAAACAGTATGCTTGAAAAACAAAAAACAGCGGAGTTCAGCCTTTTGGTTTTTTGAACCAATTCTTGGTAATGGTTTTAGCAGAGAACGGTTGGGAAGGTTTTCCGTTGATCATCAGCTTCAAATAGATATGAAAATTCTCAAGCCCGATAAAGTCACTGGCTGAAAAGATTGGGTAGAATTCTTGCGCCATATATTTGGCATCTGCATAGGAAATTCTAAAACAAATTAGGGTTCCGATGTTCCCTAAAACAGCTTCTTTAATCTTTACAGGAAGCTGATTCAAATACTGGTGTGCCACGATAAACCCTATTTTAAATTTTCTCAGTTCTGCAAACATATTCACAAGTGATAGGGTCGTGAAATTGTGAAACTCATCTAAATAGATAAAGAAAGGTTTTCGGTTTTCTTCCTCAATTAAAGACCGATGAAATCCTGCTGCGGATAAAGAATTTAAAAGCAAGGAGCCTAGTAGATGAGCCGCATCAACACCCAAAGTTCCTTTGGATAAATTAATTAAGAAGATTTTTTCTGAATCGATAATCGATTGGATAGAGAGTTGTTGCGTATTGTCGACCAATATCTTTTTCACCATTGGGATAGCCAAAAAACTACCTATTTTATTCAAAACAGGTAAAACATCTGACTTGGAGTATTTTGGGAATTGGTGTGTCCAGAATTGTTTGACTTCATCAGCGACAATATATTGTTGGCAGTGCAATCGAAAGCTTTCATCAACTAGCAAGCGAGTCACATCCGAAAAAGTCGCTTTTTCCTGATCCAACAACGTCATAAATACATTACGAAGAATATATTCTAATTTGATTCCCCAGGCCTGCTGTCCCCAAATTTTTTGAAAGGTCTCGATGATGTGAGATGCAATCAAATGTCGATGATGATAGGCCACTTTGCGAAGGGGATTGTATCCCCATGTCAGATTGGGATTGGAAGTATCTAAATACACACAGTCTTTCTGACGACTTTTGGGAATACTTTGATACACTTTTTTCACCAAATCGCCACTCACATCAAAAAGTGCCAAACCTCTGGAATGCAAAATATCTTGATGAATGAGGGTCTCTAAAACATTCGTCTTTCCACTTCCTGTTTTTCCAAGCAAATACATCCCCACAAAGCGATCGTGTTGATAGATGCCAAAAACATCCTTTTGGTTGCGAAAATCTGTTTGTGCAAAATAAGAAATATAGGGTTGAAATCGATGTGTCATACCCAAAATACTACTGTAATTTGTGTGGTTTTTGGAGTAATGCCAATTGGTATCAAAGATCCATACCAAAAAGCACAACTAGAGATTTAAATGCCTTCTGTTTAGATAGAGATATGATTACCTCTACTTGCCATATCAGAGATTGCTTTGACCAATATTTATCAGAATGTGAGTATACCAAACGATTGAGTTCACATACGATGAATAGTTACAGAGATGTGATGAAAAACTTTTTAAAAGTGATGCCTGAAATCACCACTCCAATGGACTTGCATCCTTATTTGGTCCATGAATTTTTTAAAAGATTGGGAAAACGAGCAAAAAAAAATGATAGGGAAATTAAAGTATCTACCATTAGAACATACTTCAACAAACTTCAGGTGTTTTTTAATTGGTTAGAAATGAATGATCTCGTTGAAAAAGGTTCATTAACTTCGAAAATCATCAAACCACCGAATCCTACATACCATGATGAAAAAGCATTAAGTAATGCTCAAGTCTCTAAAATTATTTCTACCATAGCACTTCACAATATGGAACATGATGAGCAACTTAAAAGAGATCTGGCAATCATTAAAACACTTTTATATACAGGAATTCGAAAAGGAGAATTATTAGGACTTCGAGTCCAAGATGTAGATTTTATGCAAAAAACGCTTTTTATTAATAGAGATACCTCCAAATCCAAAAAAAGCAGATACATTCCTCTTCATTATTCTTTAAGAACCGCCTTAAAATTTTATCTCCAAACTCGCACGTCAAAAAATTCAACTTCTGAATATCTATTTGTCTCTACTAAAAGAAATACCCCTTTAACTCGACAGGGAATGAAGTATTGGGTAAAAAAATACAAACGGTTATCTGGCGTGAACTTTCATTTACATCAGTTCCGACATACATTTGCTTGTAATCTAGCCATTCAAGGCACAGCCATCATCAATATTAAAAACTTATTGGGACATACCACCACTCAAATGACAGAAAGATATTTGCGATCCATCAAAACAGAAGATGCACGCTCACACATTGATAGCCTTCTATAAAAGTATTGTGTAACATCCCTGAATCTGTTAAACTTTGGAAGTCGATATATTAATTAATTTAAGAATCATTGATTTTAAAAATGATTTCATTAATGTATCTATTTCTTGTACAAAAGAAACAAAAAAGCGTTGCTGACGGGGTTCAATGAAAAATATAATTTTTTCGACTCAATTCGGCTAAAACCCTTATAAAATAACGAATTAGCGGGTTTAAGATTGGACCCCATTCCTGATAATGACGAGGTCCTAGGTTCAAGTCCTAGCACGCGCACAAAATCCCCTTATTTCTCAACGTTTTAGAGGAATTAAGGGGTTAAAAAATAGCCTTATTGGACCCCGTCCCTAAAATATAAGTCTCTAGACAACTCACAAATTCTCTTGTACAAGTAATCGATACCTTCAAAACCACTATGACCATTGAATTTTTATTAGAAGATTTTTGCCATTACGCCAGATATATGAGAGGCGTGTCAAAAGAAACAGAATGCCGCTATCGAGAGAAAATTTCTTACTTCGCCAAAGCTTCCAAAATCACCCTTGTCAGCGACGTTTCAGATAAAACGGTACAAAGCTTCTTCTTACACGGAAGAAGAGATAAGGGTTGGAAAATCAGCACCTACAGAACCTATTACATGACGTTGATTGTGTTCTTTCGGTGGTGTGTTAAAAACAATCATTTAGAAACCAATTATCTAAAAGATTTTGAATTGCCAAAATTAGAGAAATCGCTCCCTAAGAAAATAAGAAAAGAGGAAGCCTTGCAACTATTAGAAATCGCCTACAATTATCCATACAATCAAAAATACCTGAAATATCGAAACCATGCGATTTTCTCCCTATTTTTATTTGCGGGACTTCGAAAGAGTGAAGTATTGCATTTGAAGTTGGCAGATGTGGATGTTGAAAACTTGAGTATTTTTATACGAATGGGAAAAGGCAATAAAGATCGCATCATTCCTATGGATACCAATTTGGCAAAAAGCTTGAATCGATATCTCATGGAGCGAAAGAAAAGTGGTAAAACCTGTCCAGAATTTTTTACCAGTTTGAATCTCAACCAAGGGTTTACCAATTCAGGATTGAAACTACTAACCAACAAATTAAAAGAAGCTTCTGGGATTTCCTTTACGATTCATAAGTTGAGACACACCTTTGCTACCTTGATGCTAGAGGGAGGTTGTGATATTTACAGTCTCTCTAAAATGATGGGACATAGTGATATCAAAACCACGACCATTTACTTATCGGCAAGTGCAGAGCATCTTCGAGGACAAATACGCAAGCATCCCTTAAACGCATTGGTTGCCTAATTACCAAAAAGCAAAACTTTTATATCTAAAGGTTCTCTAGGATACTTTTTTATATGCCCTATTATCATCATTCCACACAAGTTCCTAATGAAATTTTCGATGAACACCTACCTTATTTGAACCAAACCCAGTTAAAAGTGTTGCTGGTGGTCATTCGTCAAACGTTGGGTTGGATTCATCCAAAAACAAAACAACGCAAAAGCAAGGATTGGATTAGTATTTCGTTTTTTTCTAAAAAAACACGATTAACCCATAAATCCATATCACTGGCGATTTCTTCTTTAGTTTATAAAAATTTAATCGTGGCATTAGATAATAAGAATCAGGAGTTAAGGCATCCAAAAGACAGACGTGGAAAGAAACGTATTTATTACGCATATGCTCCTTTGTATAGAGCATTAAAAAGAAAGACCTGTGTAAAGAAGTTGAATGACTTGAGTATTTATCCACCTGATACAAAACAAACACAGACAAAAAGAAATACAATAGCAAAAGAGGGAAGGTATGTTCGGCAGACAGATGCAGAAAGGTATCAAGCTATTTTGGAGAAAACAAAGAAAGATTCCAACGAATAATCATCGACAACCTTATGCACACTTCTTCAACATATTTTAGGCGAGAGCGATTTTTTTTGGTACTGGAGTACCAAAAAGCGTAACTCCAAGATAATAATTTCTAGAGCTAGTATACTAAAAGTCATAGGAGAGATTAACCCCTATGACTTTTATAGCAATTATGTATATTATCAACTACTTAAAACAAGCACGACGTAGTGCAAACTTAACCCTTCAAGATATGGCCTATCTTTTGGATATGGATTTTTCAAACCTATCCAAATATGAAACGGGAAAGAAGCAACCTCCTGCTCGTGTGATCATAGCGTATCACATTATTACAAAAACACCATTGAAAAAACTGTTCAAATATAGTCTGTTTGGTGTGATTGATGCAGTTTCTAGCAAAACCACCTCTTTGATTAGTCAGTTGGAAGATGAGATGGCGACTCCCAAACTCAAGAAAAGGATTCTTGCGTTGTATGAGGTGTTGAACAACATTGGATGTTTACAAGATGTGAGTGAAAAAGAGCATGACAGCGAATAGACAACAAAGGATTACCTTGGCGATGTATCCCAATACTTTTGGGGTGGGCTTTGTCATCTGTGAAGGACCTAAAGAGATTTTAGACTTTGGAATTAAAAAAGTACAGCCAATTTCTCATTATAAATACATGAAAAAAGTGAAATGGTTGTTTGAATACTGCAAACCTGACATTGTTTTACTATTGGATTATAAATCTCGAAAAATCTCTAATCGTCAAAAACGGATTATTGATGCCATTTTGCAATTAGCTCGTGCCAAAAACTTGCAATTAAAAACCTATTCTCGTTCTCAAATCAAACAGACATTTTTATCCTTTCAAGCGAAAACAAAGTATGAAATTGCGATGATTATTTTAAATTGGTATCCAGAGTTGAAGGAGAAAGCACCTCACAAAAGACTTCCTTGGATGGCAGAACATTACCAAATGGGATTGTTTGATGCTTTTGCACTCATGTTGACGCATTATTATTTGGAGGAGTAATTTTCTATTTACGCTTGTTCAAATCAATGATATACTCACTATAAGTGGTAAATAGTAACAATAAAATTTGTAAATTTGAATGAAACACAACGATTATGAGTATTAAAGAAATAATTATAGGAAAGGTGAACTCTATTAATGATCCTGAAATTTTGAGCAGTATTTTAAGTTTGATTTCTACGGAATCTGAATTGGAAGAAGTATACCAATTTTCTTCGGAAGAAAGGGCGTTTGTAGAGGAAGGTATTAAAGATGCAGATAATGGAAATATCTTTAATCAAAGGGAATCCGATAACATGATATCAAAATGGTTACAAGAGAAATCAAGTGGACTCTTAGAGCATTAAAGGATAAAATGGCTATTTATGAATATTGGATTCATAAAAATCAATCTATTACTTATCCTAAAAAATTAGATCGCCTTTTTAATGAAGTAATGAACTTAACAGCTATTTTTCCTGAAGCTGGAATGAAAACAGAATTGGATGGAATTCGAATTCGTACCGTAAAACACTTTCAATTGGTCTATAGAATTACAAAATCTTCCATTGAAGTGCTTACTGTCTGGGATAGCAGACGAAATCCAAAGAAATTGAAAATTAAATAGTTTTAAACTCCAGCATTAGATATGTTGGAGTTTTTCTTATAGATTGTTTTTGGATACCAATTGTCGTAAAATTGCGATAAAGAGAACAGACTTTGCATCATTATGGTAGACATATACCTAAGGTTAAAGTATGTAAAACATACACAATCAAATGTCACAATTTTACAATGTTGTTAATAGTAAAGTCATCTCCTAAATGGAAAACAAGAAAAGATTCTCCATCACAAGGTAGGAACAATTCAAAGTTACTTCCACAGGTGATGGTTTTTACAATTATACCATTTGCATGAAACGGAATTTCAAATCTTTAAAGGACATAACAATGAATTACCAGTCATTCAAATAGAGGACAATGAGTCTTAAGGGGACAACCCCTGTTCCTAATGTTTTTTTTGATGAACAAATCAAAGTACTCTCTTCTTCTGCAGTAAGAGTGTATTTAAAAATCATTCGCAACACTTTAGGATGGAGAGATCGAGATGGAAACTATAAAAAAAGAGATTGGATCTCGCATTCTCAATTTGAATCGGTTGGTGTCTCTAGCAGAAGTGTAACCAACGCTATTGAGGAATTGATTAAAAACCAACTCATACAAGTAACAGATGACCATGGACAAAGTTTACACAACCCACAGCACCGAAAACTAGCCAAACGCATTTACTACGCACCAATACTTAAAACCAACGAAGTAAATGCTTACAACAACGTAAAAACAGCCCCATACACAACGCAAAATTTACCTTCTACTAAAGAAATTGACAAAAGAAAGTACAAAGCAAATGAACATATGCCAGACAGAGCTAGAATTGAACAAATCCGACAGAAACAAGAAAGAAAGCAAATGCAAAGAGATAGCTGGGTGTAGCTGTCTTTTTTTATAATTAAATATTAAAAGCTGAAGTTTTTTTAGATTTTAAATTAATTTCTTATTTTACTTAAAATAATTCTATTCTGATTGTCAGTTTTTATGAAATAATTTTTCTTAAAAGAATTTACCCACCTCATCTTTTTTTCAGTCTCGCGATAGTATAAATTTGTATAAGGCTCTCCAGATTTCTTTTTTATTAAATGTTTTTTATAATTATCAGTATTTAGTGAATCTATTTGACTTCTAAATTTCAAGACTGGAAACTTATTATTGATAATCAAACTGTCATATTCAGTTTCTTTATCTATATAAAATAAACCATTTTTAATCCTAAAATCGTTTAAAAGTAGTCTTGTATTTATAAAATAATTTCGTATAAAGTAGTTATGATTTATAAAATTTGAATTTTTAAAACTAACATATTCTAAACTAGAGTTTTTAAAATGTGTATTAAAAAATGTACAATTTTTAAAAGATGCAATTCCTTGCGAAGTTTTATTTTTAAGATAATCATAAATATAACCCCTGTATTCTATTTGAAGTTTGTTCAAGGAACTTCGTCTGTAGAATGTATCAAGTTTAAGTTCAGAAACATCCCAAACTTTTTCATTAAAACGAATTAGACTTCTAATATATTTACCACCTCTTTCAAAATTATCGTTAGTTCTAATAATATAGTGATTCATTTTATCGCTGTCTAATGAATCTTTGAATGAAAGGAAAAATTGTTTTTCTTGTGTTTTATTACCAAAAAAAGTAAATGCTGAATCTAAGTCAGATTTTTTTATAGTTTTTTTTCGGTTTTTATAATCTATATTTCTGTATATATAATAGACATCTTCTGAAAAAAGCGGACTTTCTTCTATGTAAGGATTTCCAGTAATTGAAATTGCTTGGTTACTACTATCAAATTTGTAATTGAAAAATGTTCCTCTTGAAGACATAAAACAATTTTCAAAAACAAAAGGGTGAGTATCTCCTGTAAACTCACTATTATCAAATTTAACTCCTCTTAAATCACAATTAACAAATCCACTATTACTTATAATCTTTGAAGCAGTAAAATCTGACTTTTTCAAGTTTGAATTCTCAAAATGAATATCTATCATTTTAGTGTTATGGAAAAAACTATTTTCTATATCTGACCAAATAAAAGTTGTTTTGTTTAATATAGCTCCCTTAAAATTACACTGAGAAAATGTTCCATATAATATTGTGTTTTCCAAATTTGCTTTACCAAAACTAGAGCCCGTAAAATTAATTCTTTTATTTGGTGTAATTAATCCTTGTAGTTCTTTTTTGTATGAACCTTTAATACCATTTAAATATTTTGCAAAATTTAAATTACTTAGGTCTAGATTTGAAAAATCTGAAGCTGTGAAATTTGCTCTTTTAAATATTTTATCATAAGTATCCGAGTTCAAATCCAAATGGATAATACTATTAAATAAAATAGCTCTTTCTGGACTTAATGATTTTTTTATTATTGAATCTTTTTCTAAATACAAATAAGGTTTAAATTTTTCACTTAAAAAAATTATTTTGTTAATTAAACCCTCCGATAAGTTTCCATCTCTAGCATTAGTATAGTCTTTTTTTAACTCTGAATTTATTTCAGAAATAACTTTAGATAACAAAACCGCTCTAGTATTACTTTTTTCTTTAGCATTTTCAATCAAATTTCTATTTCGTAGTACTTTTTGTTCTTGTTCATGCCTTTTTTGAAATATATAGTTTATATAAAGCCCAGCCACTAATATAATTGTTCCGAAAATAGAACCTATGAAGATTTTTTTTCTATTACTTTTTAATTTTTCTTTTTTCTCTTCAGCTATCAAAGCTTTTTGAATTTCAAGACTCTTGAGCTTTATTTTATCTTGTTTTCGTTTAACCTTTAATTGTTTTTTGAATTCAATATTTTTAAAATCTAATTTATTGTCTGTATATAATTTTGCATTATTTTCTTCTTTTGATTTTTTTGTATCTGAATTATCAAGTTTTAAATTTTTATTATTTTGTTCATCCAATTCAGAGTTAGAATTTAATTCACTTTTTACAATAGAAAATTCCCAATTTTCATCGATTTCAAAATCATATAAATTAAAAGGATCTGAAATTTGATTTTTTATTAAATTAATATCTAAAAAAAAATCATTTATTTTTTTTAATTCAGAAACTTTTCTATTTGTTTTTTTTTCAATTAAACTAAAGAATTTTTTTAAGCTCTCAATTGTATGCTCTTCATAAAAATCATCATCAGGGTGCTTCTTTACAAAAAACCAACATAATAATGCATTTAATGTATTAACAGTAAATTCTGTTTTCAAATCACCATCAAACTCTTTTTTAGTTGGAGCTTGTAACGTTCTATAAATAGTGTCTGCACATCTAGTACTAAATTTTGAATTATAATTTGAATTTTTTTTTGCTTTTCTGAGTAATTTTAAAATCTCAATTGTAGCCTCTTGACATGCTTCACCAAATTTCCCATTAAAACCATCTGTTTTAGGACATAGGCATTTAATTAACTCGTCTCTTTTGTTTACATGAAGTTTCGATCTTCGAGGTTTTCTTTCGCTTTTCATGCACTAAAAATAAGCATTTTTATAATTCCGAATGTAATTCCAAGACTTCCAAATGTAGTTCCCTTATATCCAGACCTTATCGAAGTAATCTTGTCCTGTAAATAAAAAATCCCACCAAATAAATAAGGTGGGACATCAACAATACCAGTTCGTTACTTTGATATTTTGACTAGGACAAATGAGATTACGATTCTCTGATGAACTACTTATAATGTATCATAATTGATATAAAAGTCAAGCTCAAAGTAGCATTAAAATGAAGTTTAATTTTAATCCTACTAAAAATGAGAAATCTTAATGTAAAACAAAAATCGACTAGAAAATCAACTTCACAGATCAGTCGTTTAGAAGAAATTCACAAATTAATCAATGGAAGGAAGTTTCAACCATATTTGGTTGAAAGAAAACTCTCAAAAATTAAACCTTCGTATTTAAGTCCTTATTGTTTGGTTTACTATCAATACCTAAATGTAAGACATCATTTCAACTATTACAAAGCAGAAAATATTATTGAACATCTCGAACTGGCTTCTGGGCTTATTGATACAATGGATGAGTTGGCTTATAGTAAAAGTGTCAGAATAAGTTGTAATGATTACCATTTTACAAGAGCTTATATAAAGATGATTGCAAGCTGGTTATCGACAGATGATTATGAAACACCTTTTTTGAAAGCTAAATCTGAGCGTATCGTTTCAAAAGCTTTACTATTTAATCCAAACTGCTCAAAATTTAAGTGGTTACAGAAACAATTACAAGCATAAACGTAAAATCACTTCCCAAGAGGGAAGTGATTTTTTATTTAATAATCTCAATCTCAAATAAATTATGAAAAATACACAAAATAGAAAACCAGCAACAATGACAAAAAACAAAATAGCTTCATTAAAAGTATTAGACAGCTACGAATATTTGCGTTTGTTGACTAATAATTCAGGGATATATTATGTGTTCAGCAACTATGGTTTGAATACAATGTATTCAAATAACTATTATACAGCTCGAAAATTCTTCGAACAAGAAGCCAACAAATTAGACTAATTCATCCTAGCACCTATCTCAATGATGGGTGCTTTACACTCAATTCAAACTATGAAAACAAAACACATTTTAGACTTTATCAACCAGTTCTGTCAAAAGAAAAGTCGATTTCGATTAAAAAATAACTCAATGTTTAACGCTCATAAATCAAAACAAAGATGAAAGAAAATAAAATTTTAGAAAACTCAAACTTCTATCATAAAGGAGCAGACCAATTATTAAAAACAGAAATTCCAAAAGTTGAAAATGATATCAAAGCATTTTCAATGGATTTAGCTGAACAATCCAGGCCTACTATAACAGATTCTGGAGCCCTTTTTCTAACCAAAATCCAAAGTATGTACCAAGTACTTTTAGAACTCATTTTTAAAATGATTGGTGCAATTTCAGTGCTCCATCAAACTACAAGTCAGATTTCAGCAATCTACGATAGAGAAGAGAAAGCGTTGCATAAAAATCTCAACAATTTTAATGAGAAAGCAAGAGTGCTGCGTAAAGACTTAAAAGCTTTAACAGATATCTCTCATATCATCCAAAAATGGAAGAAATGGAGACTAATACTAATAGCCTTATCTCTGGGAGAGGTTGGAGTCAACTTTAAGGTGCTACTTATCATCACTCCCAATCAAATGACTGCGTTAGTCGCAAGTTTGGGATTGTGCACAGTGCTTTTTATAGTTGCTCATAGTTTTAAAGACCTTATTCATTATATGAACACCAAACCAAAGAAGTGGGCTATTGGATTAGCTATTGTGTTTGGAGTTTTAATACTTCTTTACAGCTTAAATATTATCCGAGTAAACTACATGGAAAATTCGGAAGAAATCGCAACAGGAGTTTCTGAGTGGAGTTTTGTGATGATCAACTTTGCTATGTTTTTGGCAGGCAGTATTATAGCTTTTATATACAAACCATTGAAATCGGATATAGCAAAGAATGTTGAATTCAAAAAAGTAAAAAAAGAACTTAAAGAAGTGGATGATGAAATGCAAACCATTAACAAAAGACTTCAAGTAATTCCAAAAGAGCGAGATCAGAAAATTTTAGATATGCAGAATTTAAAATTTATGGCGATGCATTATCAGAATACTATTGTGTCTCATTACAATTCAGGAGTTGCTTTATTCAAATCTGAAAATCTTTTTAGAAGATTGGATAATGTCCATCCAAAATCATTCTCAGATAAAATCCCACCATTACAAACCTACATTGAACAAACCACCAATAGAATAACTCATCAAAATTCAAACCTGCACATAAAAAGAAAATGAAAAAAGTCAAAACATATTTAGGAATATTACTTATCTGTTTAAGTTGTGAAGAGCACATCCCAACTACGCAACATTTGAGTGTAATTGTAGACTTAACTGACGTACAAAACAATCCGCCAAAAGCAAATGATGTATTAAGTTACGTATCCAAAGGTCATCCTAGTGATGGGCTTGCAATAAACTTACGTTACGTATCTGAAACGCGATATACCCTCAAATATCGATTTGTTTTGCAAGAATCAGAGGTAGGTTGGCTTTCCAATGAGGATATGCAAAGAAGGAAAAGAAAAAAGTTACTTCAACAGTTTAAAGATACTTTAAAGGGTAATCAACTTCAAGAGAGTAAACGTTCTGAAATCTTTCGACTCGTTTGTGATGAACTCATAAGTCTTTCTGAAAAAGAGGGAATTAAACAATTGATTCTTTTTTCCGATTTAAAAGAACACAGTTTTTTTTCAGTCTATCAAAAAAGAGATGTTGCAAATCTTCTGTATCAGCGGGATGCAGTAAAAAGACAATTCTTATCTAAAGTAAATCTCCCAGAAGACCTTTCAGGGATTAAACTGCATATTGTTTATAATCCCAATTTAGAGGAAGATACAGTATTCACAGCAATGATTGAGCTGTACAGAGCTGTATTGGAATGTAGAGGAGTGGAATTGTTCATTTCAAATGAAAAAAAGGTGATGTTATAAGCATGAAGAAAAGACACATCATATTAAAGTCATTTAAGGCACTCATAAGAGTAGTATGGAACTTATTACTCCTTTGTATATACGCAGCCGCAAAACTTACAGAAATTGTTTCGGGATTTCTAAGGAAACTTACAGAAAAATTATTAAACAAGCACAATTAAAACGATGATAAAATTAATATTAGATGGAATACTAGAACTTTTTTCAGTCCTTTTTGAGGGGCTAGAGAGTCTTTTTGAAGACGACCACGACCAGCAGGCATCCTTTGGGAATATTTCCAAATTCATTTCTAAAAGGAATAAGGGATGGTGTATTGATGGGAAACGATTTGTTGATATGGACACCACAAGAAGGAACATGGTTGTGGTTGCTGGGTCAGGTATGGGAAAATCACAGACAAATATTTTTCCACTTTTGATGAATACGGATAGCTCAATGGTAGTTGCAGACAATTCTTCAGAATTGGCATCAACAATTCCGTATTTGGAATCCATAAAGGTAAAAACATTGGTTTTGAACTTAACCCAGAAAAGCGGTGTCTATTTAAATCCTTTGGATGGATGTAAAAATAACGTTACTTGTATTCGTAAAGTTGTAAAGTCTATTATGGGCAGTGCAGCTCAAAAACCAGATTTCTTTACACTAGCAGGAGAAGACTGTATTTCATTATTTATAGAACATATTTTAGAATCTGAATCTAGAGTCTATGGCAATCTTGGAAATGTGTATCGACTACTATTGGAGTATCAAGCCAATCCCAAAGCTGTTGAATATTATATGGCAGAAAAAGCCTCTGAAAATGTTTGGAGAAAGTTTCTAGCATTGTCTCAAAACTCAGAGAAGACTTTAAAGTCCATTTTGGCTACTAGCCTATCTGCACTTTCTTGGCTGGGAGAAGATCCAACGCTTGTTGACATTACTTCTGTGACAAACATCAACTTTGAGAATTTCCGTAAAAAACAAACCTTATTATTTATCCAATCTCCAGCGAGTGATTCGGTCTTTTATTCCAAGATGATTGCTCTTATTTTTCAATCCTTTTATCGTTTTGCGTTTGCAAGTTTGCCAAAGGATGATGACCTAGATATTAAAATGGTTTTGGATGAGTTTTCTAGTCTCATAGGGGGATTACCAGACTATTCTCAGATTATAAGTAACAGTAGAAAGTTTAAGATTCCACAATTATTGATAATTCAAGACGAATCCTTGCTAAGTCCTTATGGAGAACTTAAAAACAACATTTTAGGGAACTGTTATCTAAAATGTTATTACGGAGGTCAGAACAAAAAATCTTTAGAATTAGAAAAGCTACTAGGGAACTATACCTATGCAGATAAAAAAACAGAACAGAACAAGTCTAGACCTCTAATGTATGCTTCAGAAATTCAACAAATGAAGGATGAAGTATTGGTGTTGGTTAGTGGAGAAAAACCAATTAAGACAAAAATTACACCCGCCTATAAACAACCACGCCTGCAAAAGTACTTACATATGAAACGTAAGGATGATGAGATACCTATAGCAAACTACAGCATTCAGTATATCGATTTACAACCATACAAAGACAGAGTAACCAATGAAAAGTAAAAGATTTGAATTTTGGCTATTTGGAATCGATACTGTTGTGGATTTGTCACACAAAGGCGTTGTTGCTTTTTTAAAAAAATCAAAAAAGGTTTCGAATAAAATCCTTCGAAAGTTCAAACAAAAGCAAAAATCAAGGAAAGAGACCAGAGAAAAAAATAAGGATTTTATTCAAAAGGGAAAAGAACAAGATCTGATGCTTGATTTTGAAACATTTCAACAGAAACACAGAGGACTGAAACCAAAGTTAACCTATAAAGAAAGATTGAGTCAGTTGCCTAATGAACACCCATCTAAAAATAAAGAACAAAACTACGAACCCGAACAATAAAATATTTTGAAACTAATTACAGAAGAGTTAAAAGAACGATTTGAAGCAATTGGAGATCAATCCGACTCTAAAAACCCATTGATAGTTGTAAAACTTTTTGATCCAGCTGGTTCTGCTACTTGGTATGCTACTGAATACGATTCAGAAAGAAGGGTTGCCTTTGGATTTGTTACAGGATTATATATGGATGAGTGGGGTTCTTTTAGTATAGATGAACTCGAAGCAATTGAACGCCCTTTTGGATTGACGATTGAAAGAGATATCTATTTTGAAGAACAACGCTATTTTGATGTTTTTAAAGACCAAAAACGAATTTCTGAATTGGCACAAATTGAAAGAAATAAAAGTCAAGAGAAAGTTAGGGGTCAGCATAAAGAATCCATTGATGCGCTTGAGCAGGAATGAATCAACAAACAAAACCTTTTCAAGGTTTACACGAATATTTAGAGTTGCTATTCAAAAATTTTAACCCTAACAAGCAACAAGTAATAGAAGCCAAAGAGGAATATAAAAAAATCTATCAACAACAGTACCAGAAGAATTATCAGAAATCACATATTCAAATATCTTTTCGTTTGAATAAAAAGCAATATCAGAACATACAGAAGTTCGCAAGCGAAGAAAATCTTACAGTAACAAAATACATTCGTTTAAAAACTTTACAAGAAAAAAGTTTTGATACATATCCCATAAAACAGATAGTGCTTCAACTTATTGATCAGATTGAAGAAAATCTATACGAGAAGAAACCCCTAAAAGGAAATCTTATTTTAGAACAATTAGAAGCACTCAAAACTTTATTATGATTGTAAAAGCCATATCTCATAAAAGTCCAAGTAAACGAGCCATGCAAAAACTAATCAATTATGTTTTTGAAGCAGAGAAACTAAAAGATACTAAAATGGACAGAAAAGCTTTGATTATTAAACAAAATATTAGTGGTTATGATCCAGAAAGATGGTTGGATACTTTCCATACCAACGATCAGAATAGAACCTTTGAACATCAAAAAAGAACAGTGTTAAGACACGAGATTGTATCCTTTTCAAAAGAAGACAATCCAAAAATTACAAGAGAGGCTCTTCAAAATATGGGTAAATGGTATTTAAAGAATAGAAGCAATTCGATTGGAGTTTGTGGAGTCCATTGGGAGGAATCTATACATATGCATTTCATTTTATCAGGAGTTGGACTGGACGGAAAATCTACGAGAATCAGTAGAAAAGCGTTCAAAGATTTTAAAATAAGTTTACAGGATTATCAACAGGAGAACTATCCTGAACTCACCAATTCAATAGTCAATCACTCAAAAAAAAAGAAGTGACTTTACAATTAACTCAAAAGGAACAGCATATGAAACGAAAACGAGGAGTTGTTTCTGAAAAAGAACTATTGAGTAAACAACTTCAAAAATTGGCTAAACAATCAACTTCATTAAATGATTTGGCAGAAAAAATAGTAAAGAACCACGTCAAACCCTATTATAGAAATGAAGTATTAAAAGGAGTTTGGTTAGGGAATCGAAAATTTAGACTCATTACATTAGGGATAGATAAATCAAAATTAAAGGAACTCACATTGGAGCAAAAGCGATTGGATTTATTGGATAATAAAAGCTATACTAAACAACAGGATAGAGATTTAGAACGATAATGGCAAACAGAAATAATCTAATATAAATATGAAAACAGCAGAATTTTGGAACTTGATAAATACTTCCATCGAACAAAAAAATAGTATCGATAAAAATGAACAGGGAGATGCCTTATTGGAAATTCTAATGAAGCTGAATGCTCAAAAAATGCTTGGTTTTCATAACACTTTAACTGAACTAAAAAAAGGTATAGATACACCCGAATTCAATGATATTGCTTTTATGATGAAGTATGGAGATAACAATACCGCTTTGAGTGGATTTAAGAATTGGGTAGTTGCACTTGGAGAAGAACACTATCTGAAAGCAAAACAATCTCCTGCTCATCTATTGACTTTAGATGACCCTAATTTATTTGTAGCTGGGAGAGCATATCTAAATGATTTGGATTTGGTTACTTCAGTAGCTTATGATCAAATCTCAAAAGAAGGAGACCCAGAATGGTATGTTTTTGTTCAGAAGCACCGAAGACTGCAACAACTGAACAAAAACCAAGAACAGGATAATGAATTAGAACTCTAATTCAATATTATAGAAATAATCTAAAAAATAAAAAAAGACAGGATGCGAAAGCATCTTGTCTTTTTTTGTGAAAGGGTAATGCAAAAGGGATTCCCTTTGCCAAGATCGCAAGTTGTAAAAAATACTTTTTGTAGCAACTTGCAATCTTGCCTAGCGATGTCTCAAAAGAATTTTCGACTTGAGTTATCGCTAGCCAAAAATGTCCTAAAAGATTGCCATTTGAAATTTGGCTTTCGATTTAGGACATTTTTTTTGTATAAAGGACATGTTTATAGATGAAATGATACTCCCACTTTTAATAGCGAAAGCCCAATACCGAGTTCTGAATTTAAATACAGAGAATCCGATAATTTGTATCTACCTCCTGCGCCAATTTGATATAAAAACCCTCCTGTTAATTCACTTCCATATCCAATGGATAGGTGACTATAAAATTCAAAAGTTTCATTTTCGTAAAAATAATAATTCATTAGCCCTCCTAAAACAAAGTTAGTATTATTTATGTCCTCATCATCTCCAAATAAATCTGAAGATTTGATAGTAAGGGTTGAATACCCGACAAGTCCTCCTATGGATAGATTATCCATCACAAAATATTCATAACTTGCATAAATAGCAGGGGTTTTAATTTCTGTCCCTTGAATTTTTCCGCCAATTCCTAATTGAATATTTGCAATTGGATTTCTTTCTTGTGCTTGTAGCGAAAATGTCAGAGTGAGAATTGCTACAAACAGTAATTTTTGTGTTTTTTTCATTTTATAAAGTTTAAAGTTATAAGCAAACATAATAAAAAATGTTTATATAAGTGGTAAAATATATGTGGTAACTTGAAAAAACATAAAAAACCATCTTTGTTTGGAATAAATTCGAACTCCAATGGCTAAAAAAGATAATAAAGTAGAAAAAGAACTTGATTCTAGAATACTACAAATTGCAAAGAAATTAGAGAAGATTAGAATTGAGAAGGGATATACCAGCTATGAAAATTTTGCGATTGAGCATGGAATCTCTAGAATGCAGTATTGGCGAATGGAAAAGGGAACTAACTTTACGTTTGAGAGTTTCCTTAAGATAATAGACGCTCATCAAATGAGTTTAAGTGAATTCTTTAAAGATTAATTTTGAATATTTTTATAAAATAATTAAGTTCTTGAGCCTTTTTTACTTAATTTCATTATCGAAACAATAATTGTTATTATAGTTTTTAAAACAAATTTATACTTTTAGTCTATTTTTAGGTAAGTTATTAACCAATCAAAACTGTAACTAATAAATTTTATTAGATAAACAGAAAATTAAAAAATAGATAAGAAAGAAGTATGAAGCATTAATTTATTAAAATTAGTATGAGTAAAAAAATTGCTTTTTCATCTCCGCAACCTACAGGTGCAATCTTTTCTCAATTTTTTGTAGCACTAAAAAAATGTTTTGAAATGAGTGGAAATGAAGTGGTATGTCTCGAAATAGATGGAGATGTTAGTGTTCTTAATTCATTGAATGAATCTAGAAATGAACAAATTGAAGTTAAAGAGTATTCTGATGACTTAACAGATTCTCATAAGAACTTTTGGAATACAATTAATAATTGGATGAGACCTGAGTTTAATTCAAACAATTACAAAAATTTAATTTTATTAACTACTCAGAAACTAGGAGATAAAACAAGTCTAAAAGCATGGAATGATTCTAATTCAAAAGAGAGGTTAAAAATACTTGAAAAAATTAAAGCTTCAGCTCAAAATAGATTTAAATTAAAAAAATCTAAAGACCAAAAGACAAACCCTTCTGAATCATTAAGGTTAATGACTAATATTTTATCTGTTTCAAATAAATCTGTTTTAACCAATATAATAGGTAAAATAGTCATTGACAGTAATCACAGCAAAAGAGACGATTTTATAAAAGAGATTATGGATGTAAGACTGAAAAATATTCCTGATGAAAACAAACAAAAAGTTCTAAATGGCTTGATGGGGTACATTATAAATACGGAAGATTATAATAAAGGTTGGGAAATTAAAAATAATCTCTTTAGTAAAGAATTTCAAGATATAAGTGAAAAATATATTCGAAATTCAATAGTATTCCCTGTAAATCCTGAATTCAAAAAAGCTAGTGAATCTGAAGTTTCAATAGCAAACGAATATCTTTTTTCAAAAAAAATTAGAGAAATTGATTATGATAGTGAAGTACTCGTAGATGCGATTAATGATTATTGGTTTACTATGAAAACAATTTTATCTGAATTTAAGTATAGAAAATCAAAATTAGACTCTATTAAAAACTATCAAGATAATTTAGTGAAGATATATGAACCCATGCATAGAAGTTCGTCCAGAAGTTGCACTAGGGTAGACTTAATAAAAAAGTCAAAAGATTTTTACGACAAAATCATGTCAAAGGATAGCCCAACTTTTGATATTTATCATAGTATTGACATAACTTTTAAAAACGGGATATATCACGATTTAGCTAATGAGGAAAAACACAATATTCATTGGAAATTAAAACTAGACGAAAATGACTAAATCTATTGAACATTTATATAATCTTCATAATAACCTCTTTCTTTTGGCCCCAATAGTTGTAAAATTTTATGAGAAATACGAAGGTAAACAACCCAAGGATATTCTTCTGTCTTATTTGATTTTTCCAATATGCTTATATGAGGATAGTAAAAAAATATTGCAACGGAATAATAAAAGAAGAGACTTGAGAACATATATAAATTATAACCTCAAAGAAGATAAAAAAAGGCATAAAGAAGAAATTAAAAAAAACCAAAAACTATTTGGGTTGCCTGATAGAATAGATGAATACAAAGAAATGACTAATCTCTGTTTACAATATGCCTTTGATAGAGGGAACTTAAAACTAAATGAAGATATGTCAATTTCTTATTTGAAAAATGATTTCGCAAATAACAATACCATAGTTGAATTTATAAAAGCATCGGAGAATCTAGCACTAATGCTAAAAAAAGATAAGTTGATACATGTTTATACCAAATTTGGAATAAAAAAATTATGAAAAGCTATATCAAATATATTGCAGCAATTGACAAGTCAAATAAGATTCATTCAGTTGAATTTAAAAGAGGTGTTAATGTAATTACAGGAAAATCTTCAACAGGTAAAAGCGCTATGCTTGAAATTTTTGATTACTGTTTTGGTAGTTCAGAATTTAATATTCCAGATGGTGTTATTACTGATTATTCTCAACTTTACTTCATAGTATTATGTATTAAAAACAGTTATTTAATACTTGCCAGGGGTAATAATGAGAAAGCACTAATAATGTCGGAAGAAAATGATCCAAGTTTCGTCAACAACATAGATAATTTCAGTATTGAATACTTTAAAAATAAAGATAAAATTCCCTTAAAAGATTTTAAAAAAGAAGTAGGGAGATATTTTAAAATAGATATTGATGATACGGATATTGATTTAGAAGATAAAAAGTATAGAAAAAATAATGCTAAAAAAGAGGCTCCTTCTTTTCGTCATTTCACTTCATTTATGTTACAGCACCAGAATTTGGTTGCAAATAAACATGCTCTATTCTATAGATTTGATGAGAAGGAAAAAAGAGAACAAACTATTGAGCAGTTTAAAATATTTATGAGTTTTGTAGATGCTAGTTATTATCCAAAAATGCAAAGACTAGCCGAGTATAAAAGGAAGTTAAAAGCGTATGCATTTGAAACTGAAAAAGAAAAAAGAATAAAAGATTCTTTTGTAAACCAAATAAACAACTATTTGGAAGAATATGAGGTGCTAACAAATAAAAAACTATTTAATGTAGCAGGGTTAAAAATTATATCATCTCCATTAAGATATTTAGAGCAACTCGAACACTATAAAATTTCTACTGATGATGATTCAGATAAAAACGTATTAAAAAGAAATAAGTTAAAAAAAGATTATAATTCAAAAATTTCAGAAATTAGAAAAGCTCAAAACTTAATAAGTAACATTGAGGTTTCAATAATCTATGCTTTGGAATTTAAAAATCAAAAAAGTAATATTTCGAATATTACTAATTCTCCTGATACTAATTCATGTGTGTTTTGTGGTGAAGAGCATAAAAAAATAAAGGAAGAGCAAAATAAATTATTAGAAGCTGTTCAATGGTTTAACACTGAAATAAAAAAGTCCACATACACAATTGAGTCCTTTGAAGCAGATAAAAAAAGATTAGAAGCAAGAATTGATTTTCTTAAAATTGAAGCTTCCACTTTAAAAAATAAAATATATTCTTTCGAAAAAATCATTCTTGATTTAAATAAAAATAAAAGTATTGAGGAACAAGCAAGAAAAATAATCTTTAGAATTGAGTCTTTTCTAGAAACAATAGTTAATAATGACTCTAAAAAAGTGGAAAATGGGATTCAAGAATTAGAAAGTAAAATCAGAGATCTTGAAGATGATATTTCTTTGAATTATAGTGTAGGGAGTAAGTTAAATTTAGCATCTAGACAGATAAAACAACAGATGAATATATTTGGGAAGTCTTTGGATTTTGAAAAAAAATACAAAAAAAACCTTAATTTATCCTTTGACATAAATACTTTTGATTTATACCAACAAGAAAAAGATAAGAGAATATACTTGCGCTCTATGGGTAGTGGTGCAAATTGGTTATATAGCCATGTTTCACTTTTTACAAGTTTCTTGTATTATTTTGCCAGCCTAAAAGATGATTGTTTAATTCCAACGATTTTATTCTTTGACCAACCTAGTCAAGTTTACTTCCCTAGTGAAATAGATACTAGCTCAAGTTTTAATCCAGAAAAATTAAAGCAACAAACTTTAAAAACAGGAGAAGAGTTGCAAAAAAAAGTTAATGAAGATTTAGAATCTGTTACTAATCTATATAATCGATTAGTAAAATTTTGTGCCGACACAGAAAAAGACACGGGAATAAACCCTCAAATAATCATTACTGACCATGCCGACAATTTAAACCTAGAAACTGTTCAGTTTGAAAATTTAGTGAGAGCACGTTGGAGAAAAGAAGGTGAAGGTTTTATTAAAGTTTCTTAAAATTCATTTTAATTTTAAAAAACCAACTAAACCACTATTAAATATGGATTTTAGAAACAAGCTATATCTTTTTAGTTTAAATGAATATTTAAGTAGTTAAACTAAAACTATAAAAATTTTGATCTGAATTAATATTTGTTTGACCTATGTTTGACCCAAATAAAAAGCTGAAGTGTAAACTTCAGCTTTTTCTAGTGTACTCAAGGTGGGAATCGAACCCACACTCCCGAAAGAACTGGA
>TARA_R110002050_G_scaffold134997_2_pt1 | contig 23970 bp, 32 predicted proteins | sample TARA_R110002050 | Tara Oceans TARA_R110002050 (sample SAMEA4396988) | marine metagenome | biome: Polar Biome; feature: [DCM] deep chlorophyll maximum layer (ENVO:01000326); material: water (ENVO:00002006), including particulate matter (ENVO:01000060) such as... | depth 25 m
CAGTTTCATCAGTCGTAGATGGACACAATATAACTGATGTTACTGGTAGTTTAAAAGGTTTTGCAAAAGGTGGTTATGTTGCTCCCAATGTTCCAGTTATGGTAGGAGAAAGAGGAGCAGAGATGTTTATGCCTACTGGTGGTGGACATATAGTTCCAAATAACCAAATGGGTGGCGGTGGAGTTACTATCAATCAAAGTTTAAATTTTTCAACAGGAGTCGTAGGAACTGTTCGTGCTGAAGTCATGAACCTCATGCCTCAGATTCGACAAGAGACTGTGACCGCTGTTGCAGAGGCAAGAACTCGTGGTGGTGCTTTTTCTAGGACATTTGGTGCATAATGACAGCTCCTAGTTATCCTTTAATTTTACCTACAAGCCCTAGTAATTTTACAACCAGTGAGTGGAGTATCAAAAGAACTGTTACTGTTGCAACATCTCCTTTTACTTACGGATCTCAATCAGCAGATCTTGGTGGATCACAATGGGCTACTACAGTTCAGTTACCACCTATGAAAAGGGCAGATGCAGTGGCATGGCAAGTATTTTTTATGCAATTACATGGAAGAATGGGTACATTTAAACTTGGTGATCCTGATTCTAAAACTATTAGAGGTGGATTAGATTCAGTAATTAATGTTAATGGTACATTTGCTGTGGGTGCATATTCTATTGGGATAGAAAATGCAACTGCTAGTACAGTGATTTTTAAAGCTGGTGATTATATTCAATTTGGTTCAGGAGCTACTCAAAAACTCCATATGATTACTGCGGATTGCACATCTAATGGAAGTGGGGTTGCTACAGTAGAGATTGAGCCACCTTTAAAGACAGCATTAGCGAATGACAGCAGTATTTCCTATACCAACACCCAAGCAATTATGAGAATGGACTCAAATGAGCTGACATGGAACTCAGACAAAGTATCATTATATGGTATCGCTTTTAGTTGCTCAGAGGCTATCTAATAGGCTTAATTTGAGCTTTTTAATCAGAACAGCTCACATATATCAATTTGTTGTTTTTTTCTCCAAATAATACTCCGCAAACTTCTTCTTGCCCTCTGCATTATTTACCATATTAGTTTCAATATTATGACCCTCTGATCTGAGATCATTGATTCGACTAGCTAATCTAAAGCATTTATATTTAGATAAAGCTGTGAGAGGGTTTATTTTATTACCTTTTTTAAGATGATTTAGTATTAACTCGCATTGTGTTTTCATGATTTCTCCTCGATTAATTTATTTAAATACCATTGAGCCTTGCCCAAATCTTCAACACTCTTTTCTTTTCCCTTTAGCCCATATCTCCATAAATATTTAATAACATTGCCTTTTAAAAAACCAATATATTCCTCATGGCTCATAGATGCTTTGATAGCATCAATACACTCAATATCGCCAGTAGTATAGTGTTCAGGATTATTTATATTATCTCTGATCATTTTTAACTCTTTGATAATGTTGTAAAGTCACTAGGTTGGTTTGATTGTCATGAACACTTATGCTCTTGTCACCCTCTTTAAATCTCTTGATCATTTCCTGTAGATAGTCTATAGCCTTTTTTATGTCAGTCATTAGTTGCTCCTTTTAACTTATTAAATTTGATACTTGCACTTATTGGGTAATTAGTCAAACCCAATTTGTACTTTATTTGATTTGATCGGTGGCTCTTTTTTTCTTTTCATTTATCTGTTAAATTGATTGTATAAACTATTTGAGAGAAAAATATGTTTGAGATGATTAATCTGCTTGGTAGTGCAAGTCTTGGAGCTGTGATGCAAATCGTGGGTGCTAAAGCAAATGCACAAGCCGAGATGATGAAACAATTAACTGCTAATCATAAATTAGAAGAGATCAGTAGAGATAAAGTTAGAAACAATACTAACTCATTCTTTATGATGACTCGTAGAATTATAGTTTTAAGTTGCATCTTTGCAATTATAATAGTTCCAACATTAGCACCTTTATTTACTGATACTGCAATTTATATTCAAACAGAAGTAACTACTGGATCAGACTGGTTAATCTTTGATACTAGGAACACAAGTTATATCTGGAAAGAAGTCGAAGGTATACCAATATTAGAATGGCATAAAAATATTATTCTTAGCATAGTTTCTATGTATGTAGGTTCAAGCATAGCCAAAGCTAAATAATTATGGATATCAAATTTTTATTTAAAGGATTTTTGGTTTTAGTATTTTTTATTTTTCTGCTTTGCATTGAGCAGATTTTTGCGGACACTACTTCAAATGGGGCGACTGATCTAAATCAAACTAATCAAAGTGGAACTAATACAAGCATATCAGGCGGTTACAGTCAGGAAGCCACAACAACTTATCAAGATGGAAGTAGTAGTAATAGCACCACAAACAGCACCACAAATTCAAATACAAAAACTGCTGTTAACTCAGCTAATGCTCCATCACTATCTTCTTATGGTCAGGATAGTTGCCTAATTCCGATCACAGGCTCAACCAGTACAATATCATTAGGTATTGCTATTGGAACTTATGTCGAGGACAAGGAGTGCTCTGTTAGGAAAACTGCTAAGCTCCTCAAACAAATGGGTTTATCAATCGCCTCAATTAGTTTGCTTTGCGAAGAAATGCCTATGGTTAAAAATGCGTTAAGAATAAGCGGAACTCCTTGCCCACTTTTATACGAGGGGAAAAGTTATATCGGTGAAGAGGCTATGAAAATTTTAAACATGATTGAAAAAAGAAAAAATAATCTAAGAAATATTGATAACAGTAAATCTAGCATGACTTGGAATGATTAGAATATTACTATTATCATTAATATTATCTAGCTGTGCGAGTCATTCTGTGACTTTAGGCGAGATGAAAGTGTACGGAAGTAACGAGAATTGGGTTTACGAACCAATAAAAGAATGAGATACTTAATTATATTCATATTTTTTTCCCCCCTATCCCTGTTTGCAGAACAGACAGGGAATCTTTTGAGTCAACAATTTTTTAATAACAACCAAGAGCATAATGGTTGGACTTGCACAGACCCATCTCACAATCATGGCAACAGCATAGTAGCTGGTGTACATGGGGATTTTATAGAGAATACAATTACACTAGGAGATACACTCAATCAATCACAAATAAATGGTGGTTGGACATCTACGCTGGGGGCTGACATGTGGAGCTGGAACGAACACGATCAGCAAATTGAGATGATCCAAACCATAACAGATGCAAGTGGTTCAGTTACTACTCAAACAAGAGATGTTTTTATATCAGGTTGTAATGGATATAATTGTGGCAGTTATCAAACTTATACAGATAACTATATACAAGGCATTAACAATCAAAGCGAATACACAATTAAAGTAAGATTTAATTTTAGCGAGTCATCTCAATCTACATCTCACAGAGCAGTAGACTTAAAGAATCCCACATTAATAGTAGAGCACAGTTTACTAAACACAGATCAAGTACAAGAATTAAACACAATAAACTCTAATTTTGAAGATACAGTGGAAGATATACAATTTATACCTATTGCATCAATAGAAGAAGTTAGACTAGCACCAATAATGCAAACTGAAGTATATATTACAGAAGAAATAAGCATGATGCCTATTGATACTGTAGAAGATATTAATAAAGGTATTATTGATGTTTTTATTTTAGAAGAGGTTAATTATGACAATAACACGCAAGAGCAAACATTCTCAACAGATTTCCAAGAGCAAGAAATTGTCTTTGAAACAAGAGAAATCCAAGAAATTACAACAACACAAACAATTACAGAAGAAACTAGCTTTGAGGAAGAATATGAACCAAACTTTGAAAGAGGAAATGGAGAACAACCCATTCGAGAAAGCGATACAGTTGCACTCAGAGAAACAGAAGTTCAGGAAGATCCAAGAAGAGAAGATGAGTCAGTATCAGGAAGAAGTGAAACAGAGCCTATTGAAGAACCTAGAGCAGAAGAAAATAACAGTGAAGAGCAAAGCAGAAGTGAACCAGTTACAGAATCAATTAGTGAAAGCGAATCACAAGATAGCTCAGAAGAAAATGATAGAGTCGAAGATGATGATCCACAAGATAGCGAAAGTAGCACAGTTTCTTCTGAAGAATCTGAGGTACTATCTGACACTGATGATCAGAGAGTTTCAGATAATACGAATACAGATCAGTCAGAAAATTCGGAAAATGAGGAGCTGGTTTCAGTAGAGGACATGATTCAAGAGGTTAACTCAACTATTAAAAGAGTTGATCTGAGATTAATTGCTACTCAACGAATACTAGCAAAAGCAATGGTTGGCAACTTAAATGTTGACTCATTCTATAAGTCAGATAATAATGTATTTAATAAACGAATGTTTGATGGTGGTGAATTTTATGAAACGAGAAGATATACTGATCAAAGAACTTTGGTGGCTAAAAATGAGGGTTCATATAATGATCCTTTGCATGTCCACGAAAAAAAAATACAATCTATTAATGACAAAATTAAGATTTTAGAAAGGAATTAATTATGGGTGATTTAGGCGTAAAAGAATGGCTTGGAATTGTAGGGTTGCTTTTAACATTGGGTGGACTTGCGGTACAGCAAGGAACTATATTGGAAAAAGTAGCTGTGCTAGAGTCAAGAAGTATGCCTGATTTAAAGCCCTTGAACGATCAGCTCAACAGTGTGGATAAAAGGGTTGAGCTGATTGAACTCAAAGTAGAAAGGTTAGACTTAAAAAGCGCTAACCCTCTATTTAAGTGATTCTCTAAGGTTACTACTTTTAACTGACTCAGGTCTTTTTAAAGAATCAAACCAGTCCTTTGTTAAAGAAGACACAACAAGATTATTAATTTTTATTAAAACATCATCTAACTTCTTATCAAGATCTTTTGGATCACAACCAACACATTCAGATATATCCTTGAATATGTTTTTTTGTATTTCAGATAAATTATTAATATTTTTTTCTTGTAATTTATTTAAAACATCACTTATATTTACTTCACTCATTTTTATTATCTCCTTAAAATTATTAAACTAAATATGACTGCACAAGTGCAAAACCCAAACAACCATATTATAAACTCGTACATCATCTCCAAGACTCTCCATGAACCCATGCAACTATGCACTTTCTAATGCCTGATTTGACTGGTTTAACCCTGTGGGTATAAAAGCTAGTAAACCCAACCATATTAGGCTCACCCCTATTAGTTCTTGCTATATACTCATCTCCGCCATGTTTAAACACTAACTCTCCACCAGTAAAATCATCATTAAGTAACCAGCTAATGCTAATTTTTCTAGTTGAGGCTATGCCATCACTTATATCAGAGTGCCAATTATAATAATCGCCTTTCTTGTATTCAAGATATTGAATATCACCAATATTGGATATTTTATAATTAAAAATAGAATTAAATTTTATAGATTGAGCTTTAATTTCAGCGCCAACAACCGAGTCAATAGGCAATCTCCAACAGTCCACCGATCTAATTCCACCCTCTTTAGAATTAACCCTAGCCTCTGTTTTGTGACCTATTTTTTTCAGATAATCTGATTCAGGCACAATAGGGGAGTGCTTATGAACAATCCCATACTGAGGATCTACATTCATATCAGGCTTATGTTCTTCAAAAAACTTATCTTTCATTGGGTGTATTGTCATGTTGATTTCCAATAAGCGAGTAAACAGAAAGCTCTGACTATCTGCCTACTCGCCAATAAGCTCCAAAGGGGGGAGCATTGAGGAAAACTAAAAAGGCACATCTTCATGATTCGCCTTGTCAATTAAAACATCATCTACCTTGTTTTTAAAAACCTTAACTTTTTCAGGTAGCTCATCAAAGGGAGTGCTTTCAGCAACTTTTTCTTTAGGTACTCCATTCATCTCATCTTTAGTATGAAACGCAAGAGTCATGTTACCTGTACTCCATGTTTGATCATCTTGACTATAAGCATAGACATTTAATTCCTTTCCATCAAGGTTTATGTTTCCTTGAAGATCATATGATTTTTTAACAGGTTCGCCAGTTTCTCTATCTGCTGGAACAAACATAACACCTATTTCAGCATAGATAGGATAGTATTTTTTAGATACTTGCTCACCATTTGTTTTTGTTTTAGTGCTAGTGAACTCAGCGACAATCAATTTTTGACCATATTTTAGTCTTTGAACATCTCTTCTAAGCCTAGTTCTATCTTCTTCAGGTAGATTATGCTTTCTAAGCTCCGATTCTAGCTCATTTAGGGCTTTATTTTCACCCTCTTCTTCAGGTTCAACAGGCTCAAAAGCTATCTTTCCAACCCTCATTAGAGCCTGATCTTCTTTGGGATCTTGCAATCTTCCGCCAATGTATTTAATTTTAGACATTATTTAAACTCCCTTGATATTGATTTGTTAGTTGTATTATTTTCTCTTCCTTGCAATGATCTTGGGTCATTGTTCTCAACACTCCCAGTGGCATCATCATCTTCATTTTTTTCAGTTGGTAACGATAACAATGAAGAAAAAAGACTTCTCTTGGCATAAGTATATGCTGACTGTTTTCCCCAAAGGTTTTTATTATCCGCATATAGAGTAATCTCTGATGAGACCGACTCCATAGTTTCAGCATAAGTTATAGTAAGCAAAAACCTACATCTTTCTTTATGATCAGGATCGCTTGAGTTAGGTACTTCAGTACAAGAACTAAGCAAACCATGCTTTAAAAGTATTGGTTCACATTTAAGTATAATGATATCTATAGGAACATAAGCATTTTTGAAATGCCCCTTTTTACCATCATCACCATGTTTATCAAAACCCATTTGATGTATCTCTGTCCTTGCTTTGATTAAAGCCAATAAATGCTCGTTTGCTCGTTCTCCTTTCTTGATCAACTCCTGTATTGGAGTATTATCTTTTATAAAATTGCTCATTTTAGTCTCCTTGTAAGTTTATATATAAATAACTCTTTATTGATATCATCTAAATAGACTGCATGGTTAAACATGTCACTCCTAATAAATTCTGCCATTAAAAAGTCCGCTTTTTTTTCTATACCTAGATCCTGCTGTATTCGATATTTAAAATCTAGTACAGATGGGTTTAGGTAATGTCTTTTTAAGAATGACTGTAGTACAGTATTGTTGAGAAAATCATCAATCCAATACTTATCATCTCCTAAAAATTCTTTGTAATATGTTATAAAGCCTTTAAAATCTTTCATGCTTTTCTAATCTCATTTTTTTAATCCTACTTAGGTCTCTAGTTAAACACAAATTGTCTAACTTGTCACCCATTATGAACAAGCAAGATATAATTGCAACATATATTTGACAGATTGGGTAATTAATCATATGATTGTGTAACTCTATATATGGAAATAATTTTATATGTATAGAAAATATTAACTAATAAAATAAGGAATATTATGCACTTACGAGAATATCTTAGGACACAAAACATAACTGTTGCATCATTTAGTGATAACTGCGGTATACCCACAACAACTATGATTAAGTACAAATATGGTACTAGAATACCATCAAGAGACAACATGGTTAAGATTTATCATACCACTCAGGGATTTGTTGAACCCAACGACTTTTATCTAAAGTGAGCTTTACATCTTTAAAATGGGCAAGTGAGCAAAACACTGGTAATTCTACCAGCAAACTTTGCTTAATGATGTTGGCTAATTATGCTGATGAGAGTAATTCATGCTTTCCAAGTCAGGATCATTTAGCTGGGTTATGTCATTGTAGTAGAAGAACTATTAACACTTATATTAAGCAACTTGAGAAGAAAAAGTTTATTACTATAATTAAATCCAGCAATGGGCTTAAAATTAACAACAGATATACACTAAATATTCCCAATGAGAAAATATTGCACAATGGAATTTCCAATGAGAAAGAAACGACAATCCAATGTGCAAATATTGCTCAGTATACTAATATAAAAAAACCTAAACCTACAAGAGAGTTTAGGGTTAAAGGTAAAAAGAATAGAAACTTTTTAGCAGGATAGATGAGAGGTAGAAAATGTATAACAGATCAGCAAACATCATGTTGTTTTTGGCATGGATTGGACTTGTAATATGTTGCATGATTGCTATTTTTTATGGGTAGTGGTAAATAATTCTGATCTACCCACATAACAATATAATTTAAAACGAAAAGGGGAAGAACAATGAATGATAAAAAAAACGAGCAAAAGGTAGATGGTATTTACACAGCAAGAGATTTGTATACAGATGTTATGGATTTGTATGCTGGTAAAACTTTTCAACAATATAGTGTAGGTTTTAAAGACTTAGACCCATATTTAAAGATACTTAAACCAAGTTTCAACATATTTACAGGAACTCCAAACAGTGGGAAAAGCTCACTAACACTGGACATAATGATGAGACTTGCTAAAAGTGATGATATGAAATTTATGCTGTTCTCACCTGAAAGTGAATTGGGTGTAAATTTACAGAGAGTCATAGAGAAGTTTTTGCATAAACCATTCTCTTCAGTTTTTTCTAACAGAGCCACTCAAGATGAGGTAATACAGGCACTATCTTTTATCCAAAATCATTTTTATTTTGTAGATAGAAAAGGCGGTCTTCCTGATGTTGACTGGTTATTGGAGAGAGCAAAATTTTGCGTAGAAGAATATGGCGTTGATGGAATATTAATAGATCCATATAACGAATTATCGCCCATGCGTACTGTGCTGAGAGAAGATGAGCACATCAGTATACTAATATCAAAGATCAAGCGGTTTAATCGTGAGACCAGCACAATAACATTCTTGGTAGCCCACCCAACCAAGCAGATCAGGAACGCAGATGGTCAGTTTGAAGTTAAGAGTGCCTACGACATAAGTGGCGGAGCAATGTTTAACAATAAAGGGGATACAATTACTATTGTTACTAGAGATTTTGAAAATCATGTCACTCAAGTTAGGGTATGCAAGGTAAGAGAAGACACGATACAGGGCAGTATTGGTCAGTGTACTTTAAGATTTAACCCTAAAACTAGATGTTATGAAGACACTGGGTTTATATACTAATGAAAGATTATACTGATCCTGATCAAGTGATTTACAAGATAGATGGGTATGATGAGGCTATTATAGGCTTAGATCAGAGTATTGAGCCAAGATTAGTCTACGATATTGACAAGATCATAGAGATAATGGTAACAACAGAGGGTCTTTCAGAAGAAGATGCTCATGATCATATGTCCTATAACATTACTTCTCAGCATATAATCTTAGTAAAATTAGGAAAATTAAAGGATTTACTGTAAATAGTTCAAATAATAGTTGACCCATTATGGGTATATGTTAATATGTATACATAGGTTAATAAAACGATCTATAAATTTAATAAAAACGAGGATAGTAAATTGAGAAAAGCAGAAAAATATAAAATGATAAGACAAGGGTCTGATAATAATTGGGAAAAACTTGACAGCTTTGGTTTAACAACAGCAGAACAGTTAAAACAAGCAGATGTTGTTTTGTTTAAAAGTATAAATCCAATAAAAGAATATTCTACTGAATATAATATTATTTATGTAATGCCAACTAAGGGATATAAACCTTTGAAAGAAATTTTCCGCAGAGCAAACCAAGTACATGCAGTTGATTTAAAAGATGCTGTTCAAGAGTTTGTTCTAGGTAGAATAGATGAAAAAAATTCTGTAAAGGAAAGAGTAGAAAAAAGAAAAGAGTATCTTAAAAATCTTAAAGTGAAATATGAAAATATTAATCTTAAAGAAATGCACGATTGGGCAATGAAAGTTGCTAATCAATCAGTTGATAAGGAACTTTTAAAATATCCAAATGGAGAGCCTGAACTTGCTTGTGGGTTTGCATGGGTAAATGTTCGTGGAGTAAGACAAAACTCTAAATTAGGTAAACAGTTTGAGGAGCTTGGTTATTCTTGGGATTTTTACTTTAAGTCATATAGCCTTTGGAATACATCTAATTACAATGGTCAGTGTATTATGATTAAAGAGGCAAGTGCTAATGCTTATGCAACAGTTATGTCAAAAGCTGGATATAAAGCATCTTCAGGGTCAAGATTAGACTAAATAATAAAAACCAAAGAAAGAGTAGCCATGTGGTTGCTCTTTTTTTTTATTTACTGTATAAAAAGGGTGTAATGCCTAAATTAGTAAAAAAAGATATGCAGACTTCAAATGCGGTAATGAAATTATCAGGTCTTGGTGTAACCCATGATCAGATATGCTCAGTATTGACTATCAGCAAACCCACCCTCTATAAATACTACCAAGAGGAGCTTAAGCTAGGTAAAGCAGAGGCTCATACAAAGGTTGCGGAGAACTTATTTAGAATGGCAACAGGTGATGGAAAAGAGGCAGTGGCTTGTTCTATTTTCTATCTAAAGACTCAAGCTCATTGGAAAGAAACGACTACCATAGAGGTTAAAGATGCAAACGAAGAAAGCCAAAGATTCAAAGAATTGGTACAAGACATTCGAGACTCTAGGGTCTCAAAATCAGATAGCGACAAGTCTACTCACTGACTGGTATAACAAAGCTAGAGATAAACAGATCATATCTAATGATCCAAAATACAACATTCATTTAATGATCGCAGGTAGGGGATTTGGAAAAACTCTTTGCGGTGCTTACGATCTAATCGAATACTGTCTAATGAATAATGGGGTAACTACTGCGGTTGTAGCTCCGACTTTTGGTGATCTAAAACGAGTAGTGTTTTCAGGAGAATCAGGGTTGATTAAGATTATTCCACCTGAACTCCTATCAGATAAAGGGTATAACAAATCAGATGGCACGATAAACTTCTACAACGGATCAACTATTGTTGGTGTACCTGCTGAGTCCTATGATCGACTTAGAGGGCTAAACATCTCAAGAGCATGGTGTGATGAGTTGGCATCTTGGAACTACAGAGAGGCTTTTGATAACCTAATCATGGCATTGAGGATAGGAGATAATCCTAAGTGCATTATAACCACTACACCAAGACCGCTACCACTCATAAGAGAATTAGCAAAAAGAGATGATGTTGAGGTTATTAGGGGCTCTACCTTTGAAAATCAAGATAACCTTGCGCAGAGTTCAGTCCAAATGTTCAAAGACCGCTATGAGGGCACTCGTATAGGCAGACAAGAAATATATGGAGAGATTTTAGAAGATGTTGAGGGTGCTATGTTCTCATACAAGGATATTGAGAACTCTAGGCTAAACTCGCACCCAACACTACAACGAATCGTAGTTGCTATTGATCCTGCGGTAACATCAAACAAGAAAACATCAGATGAGACTGGAATCATTGTTGCTGGTAGAGATGAGAATAACCATTTCTATGTACTCCATGATGGTAGTCAAATATCAAGCCCTGATGTATGGATCAAGACCGCTATTGATTTGTATAAGCGATTTGAATGTGACAGAATTGTAGCAGAGGTTAATAATGGTGGTGATCTAATTGAAAGACTTTTGCGAACACAAGATGAGACAATACCCTATACAAGTGTTAGGGCTACTCGTGGTAAGCAGGTTAGAGCAGAACCGATATCTGCACTTTATGAGCAGGGAAGAGTGCATCATATGAATGTTTACAAACAATTAGAGGAACAGATGTGCCAATTCACTGGTATTAGTGTAAAATCACAACATGATGACAGGATTGATTCTCTAGTATGGGCGATCAGTTCATTACAAAATAGCGGTCAAGCAGTATTTAAGATTAGTTGAGGAACATATGGGATTATTTGATATTTTTAAAAAACAAGAGATTAGAACAAAAAGTGCTCCAAAGATCATGATTAATAAGCTAGATGCTTATGCAGGAAAAAGTAGTAAATCGTATAAAGCCCAAGCAAAAGAGGGATATCAGGACAATGCAATAGTACACAGATGTATACGGCTAATAGCTGACTCATCAAGTGCAGTTAAGCTATGCGTATATCAAGGTGATGAAAAACTAGAATCACATCAATTATTATCCTTACTACACAGACCTAATCCATTACAAAGTGGTACAGAATACTTTGCATCTTTATATTCTTATTTATTAATCTCAGGTAATTCATACCTGCTTAGAGACTCAGATGCTTTAACTCCACCCAAAGAATTATATTTATTGAGACCTGATCGTATTGATATAAAATCAAGTACCAGTATGATTCCTGCTCAATATGATTATATTATTAACGGAGTAATAGCTAATTCATATCCTGTTGATCAATCCACAGGTTATTCACAGATCAAGCACATAAAATTATGGTCTCCATTAGATGACTATTATGGTTTATCTCCACTTATGGCAAGTGCCTACAATATAGATCAGCACAACTTAGCAGGATTGCACAATGTAGCTTTACTAAAGAATGGTTGTACTCCAAGCGGTATGTTGAAGTTTGAGCCAACAGATGAGACTGGGGCTAGTGCATCACTAACAGATGATCAACGAGCAAGGCTATTAGAAGACTTAGAGTTTAGATTTCAAGGATCACAAAACTCAGGCAGACCCATGCTATTAGAGGGCAACTTTGAATATAAGCAATTAGGACTAAACCCTAAAGATATGGACTTCTTAGAACTGTTAAACCTATCAGCAAGAGAGATCGCTTTAGCTTTTGGTGTACCAGCTCAGATGCTCGGAATACCAGAGGCGAATACATACTCAAACATGGAGACTGCAAAACTTGGGTTATACGAAGAAACCATTATTCCTTTACTCACAAGAGTAGAGTCTGATCTAAACGAGTTCTTAGTACCTCTATATGATGAGGATATCCATATTAAATATGATATTGATAGTATTCCTGCAATGGCGGAAAAGACTAAGCAAGTCTATTTAGATGTTAGCCAAGCGGTAACAGCAGGTATTATTACTAGAAACGAGGCAAGAGAAAAACTTGGGCTACAACCTATTGATGGTGCTAATGAGTTATATATACCATCTAATCTATTTCCTATAGGTCAGGCAGATGATGATACTCCGCTGGAAGATGATGATAATGAGAAACTTGCTGATCTAGCTTACGGAACTAAGGCAAGAGTAGATGTAGACACTTTCACCACAGAAGAAGAGGCGGAAGAAAGAGCAGAAGAGATTGGTTGCGAGGGTATACATTCTCATGATAAAGATGGTCAAAAAGTTTATATGCCTTGTAAGACTCACAGAGAATATGAATCATTACTGGCAGATGGAAAAGCACTAAGCGATTTAGATTTAGTTCCCACAGATACTATGGCATCAAATGCCAAAAAAGGTCTTGAAATGAGAAAAGAATTTAATCGTGGTGGCACTGCTGTTGGTGTAGCTAGAGCCAATCAATTAGTCAATAAAGACAATCTATCTCCTGATACTGTTTTAAGAATGTATAGTTTTTTTAGCAGACATGAAGTAGACAAGCAAGGCAGAGGATTTAACTCAGGAACAGATGGCTACCCAAGTGCTGGTAAAATAGCATGGCAATTATGGGGTGGTGATGCTGGTTTTAGTTGGTCAAAGACTAAAAGAAATCAGATCATGAAAGAAAGAGAGGGTAAAGCAGAATCAGATGCTTTAAAAGTAGGTGACATGGTTTCATGGGATAGTTCAGGTGGCAGAGCCAAAGGTAAAATTACAAGAATTGTAAGATCAGGTTCGCTATCAGTGCCTAAAACAAGCTTTACTTTAAATGCTACTGAAGATAACCCAGCATGTTTGATTAAAGTTTATCGTGGTGATGAGCCAACAGATACAATAGTCGGACATAGGTTTAGAACTTTAAGAAAGTTATAATGAAGTCCAAAACATTGGCAGAGAAAAAACACATGCAGAGAGTTGCAGAATTAGGTTGTATAGCCTGTAGAAAACTTGGCTATCATGATACACCAGCAGAACTTCATCATATTCCAAGTGGAGCTATGGGGAAAAGGTCAGACAACTGGCACTGTATTCCTTTGTGTCCGCATCATCATAGAACATCAAAAGAATCATATCATCAAAGCCCCCTTTGGTTTACTGAGCAATTTGGTACTCAAACTGAACTCCTTGCTGAGACCCTAGAATGGCTAAAATAAAGATAGACAGGAGAAAGTATTACAGGGAGTCATTGAGACTATATGCTAAGTTAAGCGGAAATTTCACAAGAACCCTAGATAAGTTATTTATAAGTCAAAAAAAGTTAGCTGTTAGAAGATATGCTAAATATGAGATTATAGGTGATTCTTTTTATTTTGGATTAGCTACTAAGCTACATAAAGCATTTGATAAAAATGCCAAGCAAGTATTTGAGAACTCTAAACAGATGACCCAAAGAATGAGGGAAATCAAAGCAACAGATAAAGAGGATTTGGAATTATACAATCCAGTTATTGCTGAGAATGTCACTCAGGTTACTCAAACCACTAAAATAATGATAGAGAGGAGTATCGTAAGCTCACTAAATGATGGTTTAGGAACAGAAGATACCGCAAAAAGACTGGCAGAGTCATCTGCTTTTTCAAGACAACGATCAAGGGTTATAGCAAGAACTGAAACCCATCAAGCAATGAATTATGCCAATAACACTATAGCTAAAAGAATGAACCTAAAGAAACCTGTTAAAAAATGGGCTAGTGCTCTTGATGAGAGGACTAGAGGGTGGCACAGAGACATGAACTCTAAACCAGCAATAGGTATTGATGAAATGTTTATGGTTCTAACTCCCACTGCTGGTGGAGCTATAACGGAAAGGTTTATGAGTTACACTGGCGATCCTGCTGGTGGTGCAAGTAATGTTATTCAATGCAGATGTTTCACATTGTACTATGATCAAGATGATGATGTGATAGAGGGAGCTACTACAGCTAAAAAGCCTAGAAAACCTAGAAAACCTAAAGTCAAGCCTGTGGTCATATCACCTGCCAAGATTAATGAAACATCATTAGCTAAACCTATTCAGGGTTCAGCACTTCAAATAGAGTCGGGTGCTAAAGTTAGAAAAGAACTAAAAGAAAGAATAGAAAAAAACAATGCAGACCCTAGATATAAAATTTTTAGAGATGACCCGCAAGGAAGGAAAGTAAATAAAGGCAGTGGAAAAGTTACATTAACATTATCAAAATACACTGATAGAGAACTAACAGAACTTAAAATAGTTATGAATGAATTAGATGAATTATCAGATTTTTATAAAATTCCTAAAATTTCAGGTCTTGGTGGTGAATCAAATTATACTGCATCAATGGGTTATGGTGTTCTTAATATTAATAAAAAATATTATGATGCAGGTAAACAAAGTGGTTTTACCAAATACTGGAATCCTAAAGAGAACCAATTTGTTTCTAAAGATTGGTTAAACAAGCATAAAAATGTAAAATTAGCAGATTATAAAATTGGTCAAACACCATATAGTAAAGCTACAGTATTTCATGGTGTTAATGATTATACTGTTAATAAGAAAATATTTAGTAATCCTAGCCTGATAAATGAAAAAGCAATACAAGATTTATCATTAGCTCAAAAGAGAGCAGTAGCATATCATGAGTTTGCTCATCACTTACATAACAGTTTCAAAGCAGGTACAAAAAAAATATCAAGAACAAGATTTTCAAGAACGCCTACAGGGGGTGTTGAGAGAAATTTGGAAGAAATTGTTGTTCCTGATATGCAATTAAGAGGTAAACTTAGAAAAGAACTTACAGAATTAAGGAGAACAGTAGAATTAGAAAGTAGAAGAGAAAACAATGGTGCATCAGTATTATTTCCTAGTTATTATTCCTCTACAAATGAATTTGAATGGTTTGCAGAGAACTTTTCAGCATATCACATGGGTTTTAAAGATGTAACTTCACCATATTTTGTAAAATTTTTAAAAAAAGAAGTGCTATCTAAAATAGATTAATCAAGAAAATCATCATTTCCTACTTGCTCTACTACTTCAGGTAATCGTGTAAACATACCCTCATTATACCAACCAAACAAAACCTTTTGTTCTTCAGTAAAATCATCAAATGGAATACTATTGAACTCTTTATAATCCTTTAAATTGATCTTAGACTTTGCTAATATTTTTCTAGCAGTATTCTCGTGTTTTTCATACATTTTTTCATTCATCTCGTGATTCTAACACAAAAATACCACAAAATGTGTATCTTTTTCCATAAATAGGCTTGACTTATACCCAATATGGGTTATAATGGTTACATAAGTTAATAATGACTTAGGGAAACAACGAGGAACATATGTATCAAATAAAATATAATCTAAGATATCAATGGATTAATAAACGCTTTAAACAAAAAGAAAAGCGATATACAAATAAATGGGTAAGTGTGTATGCAAGAGATAAAAAACAGGCACTCAAGGTAGGTCTTAAATGGTTGAAATGGTCTTGTACTAAATCTTTAAGAGCTTATCAAGGTCTTGAAGGTCTTGATTGGGAAAAAGCAGAGAATATTCTTTGTGAACCTGTAACTCAAAATGGACACCCATCAGGCTACATAGAAGATAGATCATACTTAAATAGAAATGATAAAGAAGTATACATAGAAGATATCGGTCAAACTCACGAAGAACGAGAAGTCATAAGAGCAGAAAATCTTGTTATTAATGAAAAACAGTTTGATGGAAATGATTATGTAATCATTAAAGCTAGAAAAGACTCAGCACTGGTCAAAAGGATACTGGCGAGAGATAGCTAAACTTTTATGGAGTGGGTATCTCCTAACCTACCCAGCAATTAACAAAACAAACAGAGTCATAGCAATATGGCTCTTTTTTTTATTAGTATTGTATAAACACATAGTTTCAGGTTAAAATGAATTAAATTTTACTTGATAAAGGTGATCATGGAAACTGAATATATTGAAGACAACTTTGACAACTTTGACTTATCATGTGAGTTTAAAGAAATAGACCAAGATGATGATGGATCATTTGAGGGTTATGCCTCAGTATTTAATAACAAAGATTTAGGTAATGATGTTATTAGAAGAGGAGCATTTTTAGACTCTATCTCAGAGAGATCGCCCAAAGGAATTAAACTACTCTACCAACATAAGTCAGATGAGCCTATCGGAGTAATTGACTCCCTAGAAGAAGATAGCAAAGGACTCAAGATCAAGGGTAGACTAGCAATGGGTACTCAAAAAGGAAAAGAAGTATATGAGTTAATGAAAATGGGTGCATTAGATGCTATGTCAATAGGCTATAGGCTTAAAGCAGATGGCTATAAGTATGATCCTAAAGAAAAAAGAAGAATTATTAAGTCAGTAGACTTAATGGAAATATCATTGGTAACATTCCCAATGAACCCAAAAGCTAAAGTGACTAAGGTCAAATTAGAGAAAATGAACCCAACGGAAATAGAGAGATACCTGCGAGATGTAGGTGGTATGTCTGTTTCTCTTGCCAAAGAAAGTGCACCAATATTATACAAATCTTTTAACCATGAGGTTAAAGAACTGCGAGATGTAGTGGATAGTATCAAGCATTTAATTAATATAATCAAAACATAGAGGTATTTATGTCTGAAGAAATGAAAGATGTAATTGATAATCTAGGTAAATCTTTTGAACAATTCAAAGGAGACAACCAAAGAAATATTGATGAAATCAAAAAAAATGGTGTTGCAGATCCATTACTTCAAGAAAAAGTTAGTAAATTAGCTGAAGATGTTGCACTTGCTGTAGAGCAAAAGCAAACTCTTGATCTACATGCTAAAGCACTTGAAGATGCTAATGCAAAACTAGAAAAATTAGAAACTACTATATCAAGACCTGAAGTGGGTAAATCTGCTAAAGAAGTTGATATTCAAATGAAAGCATTTGGCGAATATTTAAGAAAAGGCACTGAAATGCCAATGGAACAAAAGGCTCTTTATGAGTCTGATGATTCTCTTGGTGGCTACTATTGCCCCACTGAATATGTCAATGATCTAATTAAATCTGTTACTGAGTTCTCACCAATGCGTTCAATCGTTAAGGTTAGAAATACAGATAAGAGAGGAATTGAGATTCCAAAAAGAACTGGTCAGTTTTCAGCTCAATGGGTTGCAGAGACAGCTACTAGAAGTGAGACTACTGGATACACAACTGGATTAATGTCAATAGATGCTAACGAGTGTTACGCATTAGTTGATATCTCTCAAGCAATGCTAGAAGATTCTGCTTTTAGTATGGAAAGTGAGATGGCTACGGAATTTGCAGAGCAGTTTGCTGTTGCAGAGGGTCAAGCAATTATTTCAGGAAATGGAGTTGGTAAACCTTTAGGGATTACTGATGCCTCATCAGGTGTTGGAGCAACTAACACTGGTGCTGGTACTGCATTAACAGCAAATGGTCTTTATGATCTGATCTATGCGGTCAAATCTGACTATTTAAGAAACTCTAAGTTTGTAATGAACAGAGCAACTTTTGCTAAAGTTCTTCAAATTCAAGATGGTGCTGGTCAAAAAGTATTCCATGTTGGTTTAAACTTAGTAAGCGGAGCACCTACAACAATAGCTGGTTATACTTATGTATTAGCAAAAGATATGCCTGATGTTGGAGCTGGAGCTAAACCTATTGCTTTTGGAGATTTCTCTAGAGCATATACATTAGTGGATAGAGTCAGCATGTCAATCATGCGTGACCCTTATTCTCAGGCTAATGTCGGCAACACTAGATATCTAGCTCGTAGAAGAGTCGGTGGTGCTGTGGTAAATTCTGAGGCAATTCAATTACAAAATGTTAGTGCATAAGGAGATACTATGAGAGATTTAGCAAATAATATAAATGTTGAAGTAGGATTAGTACCAGTTTTGGTAACTGCTGACACAAACTGTGCAAGTGTAGACTTGTCTGATGTTATGTCTTGTGCTTTTGTGGTTAACACAGGCATAGAGGGTGTAACATTAAGTGCGAGTGTTAAGTTTGATTTTTATTTAGAAGAATCAGCTGATAACTCAACTTTCACTGCTGTTACTAGCAGTAAATCTGTTACAGGATTAGCTGTCGATAGTAATGGTCTATTTTTAACTTTAGATGCAAATGCTGAAACACCACAAGTAACCACTATTGGTTATATTGGTGGCTCACATTATGCTAGAGTTAGAATAGATGCTACTGGTTCGCACTCAACAGGCACTCCAATGGGTGTTACCAATATTCTTGGTAACTTCAAAGATGCCACTGATGCTTACTCAGTCAATGCGTAAATAGCAACTAAGGTTGCATTTGGTGAGAGGTTAGGTTTTTATCTTTATGATAAAGCTCGTTTTACCCTAACCTCTCACTCATTAGAATTAATTAATAAGAGGCATACAATGAAAATTAAAATAACACAAAATGTTTTTGGAAGTTCAAATAAACATGGCAATGAAACTAGAGAGTACAAAACTGATGAAATAGTTGATTGCAAAGAGCAATGGCAGAAAGATATAGGAAAGTCATTTCTTGATGACAACTTTGCTATTGAAGTTAAAGTTGCAGATGAACCTGAAAAAACTGTAAAAAAGAAAGTAGCTAAAAAGAAAGTAGCTAAGAAGTAATAAATCATGGCTCGTTCCATTGGCTCAAATTTTCTTTCACTGCTAAACAGCTCACAGCTAAGACCTTTCTATGCCATTAAAATGAACTTTACCAGTGGAACATTATTGCTTAACAGCACTTATGCTGATTTAGTTATTGGTGGCAATACATATTTGGCATCAGGGCATATTTTAAGCATATCTCCTATAAGTGAAGTCTCAGATACAAGATCAGTAGGAATAATGATATCTTTGAATAGTGTAGATACTTCATTGCTATCAGCAGGTCTAACAGAAGATGCAAGTGGAATGATAGTTGAAGTTTACTTTGGATTACTTACAACAACCAATAATGCAGATGCAATAGTCGATACTCCTTATAAAATATTTGAGGGGTTTATTGATTCAATGACTTTAAATGAGGGAGCTGATATATCTACATTAAAGTTTAGCATTGAAAATAAGCTAATTGCTTTAGAGAGACCGACTGATAGAAGATTTACAGATCAAGATCAAAAGGAGTTATTTCCAAGCGATAAAGGTTGTGAATTTGTAACAAGCCTACAAGATAAATCTGTTGCATGGGGTGCAGGTGTAGAAATACCATCTAAAACAACATAATTATGGCAACAGAAATTGAAGAAGTTGTAAAGTTTTATAAAGGTTTTGATAAATATCAAAATTTAAGCAACAAAATACTGATCAATCATGTCGCCAAGTCTTTTGAATACAAACAATATAAAATACATAGAGAAAATAATAAGATAGTTGCTTTCACTAATTGGATATTTTTAAACCAAGAGCATGAGGAGTATTTTCAGAAGTATGGAATAATATTAGATCATTTTTGGAACTCAGGAGATAAATGCTGGGTTTTAGATTCTGTAACTGAAGAGACTGCTTTTAAGAAAGTTTGGTCTTGGGGTAAAAAATACTTTGCTGGAGAACTAGGTCTTGATTATATATCATGGTTAAGAGTAAGAGATTACACAGTAAAAAATGTATATAAAAAATATAAAAAAGAGGCATGGTTAAATGGGAAGTGATGTAAAAACCCTCGTTAAAATAGGAACAGCAATAGCTATAGCCTATTTTGCACCCTCAATGTATACAACTGCTGGTGGTATAGGGTGGCTTTCAGTTGCAGTGGTAACTGCATCTGTGGTTATTAGTGCATCATTAACAGTTGCACCTAGAGCAAGAAACTCATCTCTACAACAAAGATCATACTCAGCACAAACATCTAATAGGTCATTGATGATAAAGCAACCTGTTATGGCAAGAGATATGGTTTATGGTCTTACCAAGAAATCAGGTGGTTTACTGTTTATGGACACCTCTGACAATAACAAATATCTTCACATAATTGTTCAAGTGGCTAGTCATGAAATAGAAGAGTTTACTTATATTTATTTTAATGATGAGAAATTAACCATAACATCTGATGGCAATGATGCAAATGGTATTGCTAGATATAGAGTAACTTCACCATCAACTTATGGAACAGACTCAATATATGGAGATGGTAAAAAAACAGTTAGGTTTAAACTCCACAAGGGCTCAGACACGCAATTAGCAGATGCAGATTTAGTCTCTGAAACAGAGAAATGGACTACAGATCATAGATTAAGAGGAATTGCCTACATATATGCAAGAATTAGTTATGATCCTGATGCGTTTCCAAACGGATTGCCTAATATAAGTGCTGAAATAAAAGGTAAAAAAGTATTAGATATTAGAAATGGATCAACTGCTTTTTCAGCAAATCCAGCTTTAATTCTTTATGATTATTTTACTGACACAAAAATAGGATTAGGAATAGATACCTCTAATATAGACAGTGTTTCATTTACTACTCTAGCTAACCTATGCGATACGAATGTCTCTTTATCTGCTGGTGGAACTGAGAAAAGATACGAGTCACATGGAATAGTTTATTCTGATATAGCACCTATGGAAATTATTGATAATATTCTAACTTCTTTTGTTGGTTCTTTATCTTATTCCAATGGAAAATTTATTATAAAAGGTGGGCAGTATGTATCTCCAACTATTAGTTTAAATGAAAATGATATGTTAGGGAACATAGGTTTAACCACAAAACAGTCTAGGAAAGATACTTTTAATACAGTAAAAGGTTTATTTACATCTGATGAAACCAGTTGGCAACCCACAGATTATCCTATGGTTTCATCTTCAACTTTTGTAGAAGAAGATGGAGAGACTATTTATGCTGATATAGACTTGCCATTTACCAAATCTCCTACAATGGCTCAAAGATTAGCTAAAATAGTTCTTTTTAAAAACAGACAACAGATAACCCTGAATACTAAAGTAAACCTGAAAGGATTTTCCCTGCAAGTTGGCGATACTGTTAATATTACCAATACTAGACTTGGCTTTACTAATAAAGTTTTTGAAGTAGCAGACTGGTCTTTTCTTATGGGATCAGATGAGGTTGGTATTACTATAGCCTTAAAAGAAACCTCACCAGCAGTTTACGACTGGAACGCAGAAGAAAAAGAGTTTAACCTTGATAATACGACTTTACCAAGAGCAACAGATGTATCTCCGCCAAGTGTTACTGCCACAGATGAGTTAAGAGCCTATGCTGAAACACCCATTGCTGTATTAATTGTAACTTGCTCATCTAATCAGGGAACAACAAATGAATTTGAAGTAGAGGCGCAAAACTCTAATGATCCAAGTGGTCAATTTATTAATCTAGGAAAATCTCGTGGAAATATATTTGAATTAGTAAATGCCCAAGATGGTGCTATTTATAATATAAGAGCAAGATCTGTCAATGCTTTTAATGTTTATTCTAGCTATACAACTATTCAACATACTGTAGTCGGTAAAACTGCACCACCATCTGATGTAACTAATTTCTCAGTTAATATTATTAATGGTCAAGCAGAATTATCTTGGACTCCAATATCTGATTTAGATTTATCACATTATGTGGTAAGACATACTCCTGACACAGCATCTCCAACTTTTGAAGAGGGAATGATTTTAGCTCAAAAAGTTTCTAAACCAGCATCAACAATTTCATTACCAGCAAAAAATGGTACATATATGATTAAAGCTATTGATGTGCTAGGTATATCAAGTATTAATTCTACAAAGTCAGTAGTCATATTGAATACCATTGATTACAACTTTAATGTTGTAACAACCTCAACTCAATCTCCAAACTTTACTGCTGGAGTTAAAAATGAGGTTGAAGTATTTACAAGAGAGGGTGTTAATTATCTACAACTATTAACTGGAGAATTATTTGATGATGCTACTGGACTCTTTGATTCTCAATCAGGCAATTTTGATGAGGGTGGAAATACAGCAGATAACATAGAGGGTTTTTATGATTTCCCAGTAATAGATACAGGTGGCATATTTACATCAAGAGTAACTGTTAATTGTGCTTTTACTAGATATGACCCAACAACTTTATTTGATGCTTTTGGGGGTAATTTTGACTCAAGAGAGGGTTTGTTTGATGGTTCTTATACAGAGTTTGATGATGTTAATGTTCAAATGAGGATATCTTTGAGTAATGATAATAGTACATATAGCGATTATAGAAATTATATTTTGGGAGATTATAAAGCTAGATATATTAAACTAAGAGCAGTTCTAACAACAACAACTGTTACTTCAGCACCAGCAATAACTGCATTATCAGCAACAGTAGATATGCCTGACAGAACTTTTGGGCAAGGAGATATAGCCAGTGGAACAGCTAGTGGTGGAAAAGCAATTACTTATTCACCAGCATTTAAGTCTGTTCAAGCACTAGGAATATCAGCTAGTAATTTAGATCAAAATGAACGATATGTAATAACTAATAAATCGGCAACAGGATTTACTATAACTTTTTATCAAGGAAGTGGAACTGGTAGTGTTGTTGATAGAACATTTGATTATGTAGCAAAAGGTTATGGAAACCTTGAAAGCAGTTAACAAATATGCAAAAATTAAACAAATTGGAGTTTATTAATAAATGAGTCAAAGTGATTATGACATAGCCAATCAGACTTTCCCAAATACAAGGTCTGACTTAAATCTAGCATTAAAAGCATTAGCAAGTACATCAAGTGGATCATCAGCTCCAAGTACAACCTTTGCCAACCAACTGTGGTACGACAGTTCCGCAAATATTCTTTATATAAGAAATGAGGGCAATGATGCCAACATAACTATTATGGCACTAGATCAGTCTAACGATACTGTAGAATATTTTAAATCAGATTCTATAAGAACTGCATTAATTGAATTTACAGATGGAGATGATGCTTTAAGTATTGCTGATGGTGGTGCTTTAACTACTGCTGGTAATTTATCTATTGGTGGAAGTAATAACGAATTAAGATTTTATGAGGGTGGAAACTATGTAGGTTTTGAAGCTCCAGCATTAAGTGCAGATAAAATTTGGGTATTACCTAGTGCAGATGGAAGTGATGGGCAATTTATAAAAACTGCTGGTAATGGAACTTTAAGTTTTGCAACTCCAGCATCAGTTGTTTATCCAAC
>TARA_R110002050_G_scaffold299408_1_pt1 | contig 23911 bp, 26 predicted proteins | sample TARA_R110002050 | Tara Oceans TARA_R110002050 (sample SAMEA4396988) | marine metagenome | biome: Polar Biome; feature: [DCM] deep chlorophyll maximum layer (ENVO:01000326); material: water (ENVO:00002006), including particulate matter (ENVO:01000060) such as... | depth 25 m
GTCCATTTTTATTGTTTTTTAGGTTAATAAAATGAACAAAAGCGCCTTTGCTTTCCCTTAGGGGATTATGGAAATAAAAGTATAAAATATAGCTGGTGAAAGAAAAAATAAAATCAATTAGTTGTCCACAACTATTTGACAAACAACAAATTAAACTAAACGGCAACAAATTTAATGGTATTTTTGGCGTGTAATTTTTTTTTGATGTCATATGAATACAAATGGCAACAAATTTAACGGACAGAAAATGACCGTTTTAGGGCAGTTTTTGAGTTATTAACAATGGAAATCAAGGATTTTGGTAAATGGTGGGGTTTTAAAACGCAGATTCTAATAATTATAACATATTTATTTACAAAATATTACATCGTAAAAAATTATTAATAAGTGACTATTTAAAAAGCAATGATACCAAATTAAACCAATTGGCATCAAATTAATACAAACTCAATTAAATACGAATTTTGCGTGCAAATTACGTGCAAATTAAAAAGACTTTAAAAGGTGAAACCTTGAAAAGCCTAGCTATCACTGTGGAGAAGATGGGGCTCGAACCCACGACCTCTTGGCTGCCAGCCAAGCGCTCTAGCCAACTGAGCTACATCCCCAATACTTATTTTAATCCGCTTAAGACCAAAACGGGGATGTCACTTGAAAAATCTTTTTTCAAAATAACATTCTTTTCCCATTTTTTGGTAAAAAACCCTCTCTTTCTCCGTACTACACAAAGCAGGTCTGGATTATGAGATTCATAATGCCTTAATACCCCTTGAAACGTTGTAGCGTTTTCCGTTGTTGAAATATTATCTACTAAACTTGATAACGTTTCATTAACATCAAAATCACCTTCATTATGAAAAGGTGTTTTTACTAATAATAAATCAACCTTTGGTTTATAAAAGTCCCTGAAATCCTTCAGCGGTTCCAATACGTTATCCTTTTTAACAATAGCAGATTTTAAAGCTATTAAAATGTTGTGGATGGGTTTATATATATATCCTTCAGGAACTATTAGTGACGCCGGCCCTTTCATTTGCTTAATAATTTTACCAGAGGTTTTTCCTAAAAAAACTTCTTCCCTAATAGAGTTTGTTCTGGGTTGTATCAAAATCAAATCAATTTTAGCCGCTTTACAAACCATTTCTAAGGTGTCAATCAAATCTCCTTTTAACGCCTTTACTATAACTTCAACCTTTTTAGTGTCTATTTTTGAAACAAGGTTATTTAAGAAATCTTTACTCTCTTGCTCCAAAATATGGTCTAAATTAATCATGGTTCCAGCCTTTGTAAAAACCTTATAAATGTGAACAATATAAAGCTTTGCTCCAAATGCTTCTGCAAAGTCCACCGCGTACTGTAAATGACTAACGGTGTTTTGAGAAGTTCCAACAGGGACTAAGATATTTTTCATGTTGAAAAATTTTAAAAAATTAAATTTACAATAAAAATCTTATGCAAAAGTAATCATTATAATTGATTCTTAATATATCCTGTTAAACACTTGAATAAAGTAATTTGTATTCTAAAAAACTAAATTCAAAAATAAAAAGAATAAATAGTTTTACGAACTTAGAGGCTATAAAAAAACTTGGGAGAATTATGTATTCAAAACAAAATGAACATCCATTTCATTGTTATGCGCTAGTCTTTTGATTTCAGACATTAGCTTTAAACATATAAACAAATTGGCCATTCCTGCTTTAATTTCAGGAATATCTGAACCTATCCTATCATTAACTGATGCGGCCATAGTTGGTAACATAACTGTTAATGCCACTGAAGCTTTAGCGGCTGTTGGTATAGTTAGTACTTTTTTGTCTATGCTTATTTGGGTATTAGGGCAAACTAGAAGTGCTATTTCATCCATTGTTTCACAATATTTAGGAGCTGACCAATTAGATAAAATTAAAAACCTTCCAGCTCAGGCTATTTTTATTATTACCTCTATTAGCATTTTTATCATTTTGTTTACCTATCCTTTTGCCAGTTCTATTTTCAAACTCTACAATGCTTCAAATGTAATTTTAGATTACAGTGTTTTATATTATAAAATACGCGTTTTTGGATTTCCTTTTACACTTTTTACAATGGCTGTTTTTGGTGCTTTTAGAGGATTACAAAACACGTATTACCCAATGATAATCGCTATTTTAGGTGCTTTAATAAATATTGTTTTAGATGTTATTCTGGTATATGGTATTGATGGTTTTATAGAACCCATGAATATCGCAGGCGCTGCTTACGCCAGTGTGTTTTCTCAATTTATCATGGCGTTGTGTTCTGCATACTTTTTACTTAAAAAAACAGCAATACCTTTAAAAATAAGCTTTCCTTTTAATAAAGAAATTAAGCGTTTTATTTTTATGATTTTGAATCTTTTTGTAAGAACCATTGCGTTAAATGTTACCTTGTATTTTGCAAGTTCATTTGCTACAAGTTATGGGGCGGAATATATAGCAGCCTATACCATTGCCATTAATCTTTGGTTTTTAGGCGCTTTCATTATTGATGGTTATGCGAGTGCAGGCAATATTTTATCTGGAAAATTCTTTGGGGCTAAAGCGTACAATTTATTAATTCAACTAAGCAATCAACTCATTAAATACGGAATCATAGTTGGCATTATTACGGCTATAATAGGTGCTGTTTTTTATGTTCCTATTGGACATGTTTTTACTTCAGACCCAAAAGTTCTAATTGCTTTTTATGATATTTTTTGGATGGTCTTGCTCATGCAGCCTTTTTGTGCTTTGGCTTTTATTTTTGATGGTATGTTTAAGGGCTTAGGTAAAATGAAATTTCTCAGAAACGTTTTGCTGTTTTCAACATTTATTGTGTTTGTGCCGCTATTGTTTTGGTTAGATTCCCTCGATTATAAACTTTACGCTATTTTTACAGCGTTAACTGTTTGGATTATTGCAAGAGGGATTCCTTTAATAATAAAATTTAGACGTCTGTTTTTGCCTCTTGTTTAAAACCGCTAACTTTGAAACTAATTTTAATTTAACATGTTATTAATCAATCTTATCCAAGATATTAATATTGAAGATAAAATTAAAAATGCGCCTGATTCTAATTATGAAATAGGTGTTTTCATTGGCTCTATGTTACCATTTGTTATTTTAGTAATAATAGCCTATATATTATTCCGATATAATAAAAACAAAATAAATAAAAACTGATGGATTTTTTAAGATTTTTAAGCGGAAATGGTTTGTTCCTAATATTGGGAATAGCATTAATAATAATTTATTTTATAAACAGAAGAAAAAGAAGATAGTATCTTTGCATGGTAAATAACATGATTAATGAGCAATATTCGCATTACTAAACAATTTTCTTTTGAAACAGGTCATGCCCTTTATGGCTATGATGGGAAATGTAAAAATGTCCATGGACATAGTTATAAGCTTTCAGTTACAGTCATAGGAAAACCCATAACCGATACAACTAATGTGAAATTTGGGATGGTCATTGATTTTGGTGATTTAAAACGTATTGTGAAAGAAGAAATTGTAAATGTCTTTGACCATGCCACTGTTTTTAATAAAAACACGCCTCATGTAGAACTTGCTAAAGAATTGAAAGATAGAGGGCATAACGTATTGTTAGTTGATTACCAGCCAACCAGTGAGATGATGGTTATTGATTTTTCAAAAAAAATAAAGAATCGTTTACCAAATCACATCATACTTCATTCATTAAAACTTCAAGAAACAGACACCTCTTTTGCTGAGTGGTTTGCATACGATAATGAATAATCCCAACCACATATCTATTCCGCAAGGCAAAAAAATATATTTCGCTTCAGATAATCACCTTGGGGCACCAACAACAGAAGCCTCTCTTCCTCGTGAAAAAAAGTTTGTTGCTTGGTTAGACTCTATAAAGAAGGACGCAGCAGCTATTTTTTTATTAGGTGATTTGTTTGATTTTTGGTTTGAATATAAAATGGTTGTTCCTAAAGGGTTTACCAGGACCTTAGGGAAACTTGCCGAAATAAGTGATTCCGGTATTCCTATTTATTTCTTTGTTGGCAATCATGATTTATGGATGAACGGCTATTTTAAAGAAGAGTTAAACATTCCCGTTTATCATGAACCTAAAGAATTTATCTTTAATAAAAAGACCTTTTTTATTGGTCACGGAGACGGATTAGGACCTGAAGACAAAGGTTACAAACGCATGAAAAAGATGTTTACAAACCCTTTTTTTAAATGGCTTTTTAGATGGCTACACCCGGATATTGGCATGCGCATTGCACAACATCTATCAGTTAAAAATAAATTGATTTCTGGTGATGACGATGCCACTTTTTTAGGTGAAGATAATGAATGGCTGGTGCAATATTCAAAAGAAAAACTCAAGGAAAAACACCGAGATTATTTTATTTTTGGCCACCGCCATTTACCTTTGGAAATTGAGCTTCAAAATAATTCAAAATACATCAACCTTGGTGATTGGATTACTTATTACACTTATGGTACTTTTGATGGTGAAAATTTTGAGATGAAATCGTATTAGTCTTCTCTTCTATGTTTCTCAATATCTTTAGTGAGATCTATTTTTCTAAAAGATGAGGACACAATTCCTTTGGTAACTTATGGTAATTAAAATCAAAGTAAAACCCAACGCAACCTCGGCCTCTTAAAAATGGATAATTATGTAAACGGTACCTAAAATTGTTATACATCATTTTGTATATTCGCTTTAACTATTTCAAGTTGATTATGTCATCTAAAAAAAAATCGTGTATTTCGCCTAATAACGGACAAGATTCTTGTATGAATTGTAGTATACGAGAACATTCCTTATTAGACGAATTGAATTATGAAGAATTGGAATCATTAAATAAGAACAGATATATGGTTTCTTATAAGGCTGGCGAACATATTTGTAAAGAAGGCGCTAAGCCTTTGGGCTTAATTTGCTTAAAAAAAGGAAAAGTAAAAATAAGTAAAAGAAGTATGATTGGCACGGAACAAATTGTGTCATTAAGAAAGCCCGTAGATTTTATTGGTTTTAGAGCTTTATTGCAGGAAAGTGTTTGTTCCGCCTCTGCAATTGCACTAGAAGATGTTTCAGTTTGCATCATTAATAAAGATGACTTTTTTAAGGTTATTGAGAACAATAAGCAATTAGCCCTTAAGGTAATCCGCTTAATGGCGCATGAACTTAACGAAACAGATAATAGATTGGTTAATTTAGCCCACAAACACATTCGTGCTCGTTTGGCGGATGCACTCCTTTTGGTAAATGATATTTATGGTACGATGCCAGATAAAGAGACTTTAAATGTTCCATTGAAAAGATCTGATCTAGCAGCCATTTCTAATATGACAACAGCTAATACGATAAGGGTTCTATCTGGCTTTGCACGAGAAAACATTATAGAAATAGATCAACGGGACATTAAAGTAAAAAACTTAAATGCACTAAAACATATCAGTGTTATAGGTAGGTGAATTTAGTTGAATTCAAATTAGCCGTAAAATTTATTTTAAATTGAAGATACTTTAACATCCTCATTCCGGTTATCTATGTGTACCCCGCATTTTTTAGATTTCGTTTTATAAGCCACCTCCATTTATTTGTGTTTTGTTCTATGTAATGTTTTATAACATATCACGATATGTTATAAAACATTAGATGACACATGACCTATTTCTTTCTTTGTGGTCATGTCTAATATACCATAATCAGCCCTATGAAGAAAGAAAATCTACCTCAAAATAATACCAAAAAAAGTCTAAATTATTTTTTGCAGACCAAAAACTGGTGGTTTCCTTTATTATTTATTCTAATCATCAGTGTTGCTGGAGTTGGAATGATTGGGTTTCAAACTTATAATGACGCACCTCCAATGACAGGTTTTAAAGCAAGTTCAGGCGATAACCTAATTACGCAGACTACTATTGAAAAGGGGCAAATAGTTTTTCATAAATATGCCTTAATGGAGTATGGATCCTTTTTTGGAGATGGTGCACAAAGAGGACCAGATTTTACGGCTGAGGCATTGCATAAAGTCTTGCTATTTATGATTGAGTTCAGAGTGAAAGAATTTGAAAATAATAATGCTCGCCTAGCCTCAGACATGGAGTTGAAAATTATAAAAGAAAACGTGAAAGATGAGATCAAGGAAAATAAATATGACGAAAAAAGCAATATTGTCGTATTAACCGATGCCCAAACTTATGCTATTCAGAAATTAAGGGAATATTATACCAACGTTTTTATTGATTCAAATTCAGAAGATTCATTTCCTCATCATGGTTATATTTCAAATAGGGAAGAGGTTAAAGACTTGAGCGATTTTTTCTTTTGGGGTGCATGGGTTTGTGGTGTAAAAAGGCCAGGGGAGGAATTTAGCTATACGCATAATTGGCCCTATGACCCTGAAGCTGGAAACAATCCAACTTCACCTGTAATTTTATGGAGCGTTCTAGGACTTCTTGCATTCGTTCTGTCTTGTGGAATTGTGTTATATTTTATTGGGCAGTATAATCAATTACCCAATAAATTCTTTAAGCAAGGGACCTCTGGTTTTTTAACATTTGAACAGATTAATAATTTTACACCCACAAAAACTCAAAAGGCTTCATTTAAATTCTTTTTGGTAGCAATTGTTCTTTTTCTAACACAGGTTCTCAGTGGTGTAGTTACTTTAAATGAGTTTGTCGATTTTCTGAGTTATGCAGGAATCAATATTTCTAAAAAAATACCCGTTACTATTCCCCGTAGCTGGCACTTAATGCTATCCCTTTATTGGATTTCAACCTGCTGGATAGCGTCTTCTATTTTTATAATTCCAATATTAACAAAAAATGAAAAGAAAGGTCAGCTACCATTAATTAACATATTATTTGTTCTACTCTTCATTTTAGTGGTTGGCTCCTTGTCTGGAATGGTATTGGGCCCATTGGGGTTATTAGGTGATTGGTGGTACTTAATTGGGCATCAAGGTTGGGAGTTTGTTGATTTAGGTAAATTATATCAAGGTTTATTAATGGTGATTTTTGTTCTTTGGGCAATTGTAGTTTACCGAGGAGTACGACCTGTTTTTATTAAAAAACAACCTTGGAATCTGCCTAATTGGTTTTTCTATTCAGTAGTTGGAATTCCCATTCTGTTTTTGTCGGGTTTCGTCGCACAGCCAGAAACTAATTTTGTGATTGCTGATTTCTGGAGGTGGATGGTAATACATATGTGGGTAGAAGCATTTTTTGAAGTTTTCGTTACGGTTATTGTTAGCTATTTAATGGTTTTAATGGGATTGGTAAGTAGTCAGGCGGCGATACGTGTAATCTATATTGCAACATTATTGTTTCTTGGAACAGGACTTTTGGGAATCTCACATAACTTTTACTGGAACGCAAAACCAGTGGCGACCATGGCTATGGGAAGCGTATTTTCAACGCTACAGTTTGTTCCTTTAATTTTACTAACTGTTGAAGCCTGGAGATTTAAAAATATGCCTCGATTATCTTTAAGTGGGATAAAAGATAAAAACGGAAAAGAACAGAATATCGCAGATTTTGCATTTCCTGAAGTCTTTTTATTTTTGGTTGCTATGAATTTTTGGAATTTTTTTGGAGCTGGTGTTTTAGGTATTATCATAAACCTGCCTATCATGAACTTTTTTGAACACGGCACCTATCTTACTGTAAATCATGCGCATGCAGCTCTTATGGGAGTTTATGGAAATATTTCTTTAGCGGCCGTACTATTCGCATCAAAAATCTTATTTACACCAAATAAGTGGAATAGAAGAATTGTTCAAACATCATTTTGGTCTATTAATGTAGGACTTATGTTAATGGTTATCCTTGATTTATTTCCGGCTGGGACTATTCAGTTTAAATCCGTACTAGATCATGGTTTGTGGTACGCAAGATCTAACGATTTCATAAAAGGAACCACTTTTGAAACCTTAACATGGCTTCGGGGTATTGGCGCCAGCATATTTCTATTTGGTGGTGTTATTCCTTTAACATGGTTTATAGTTTCCAGAGCCCTTTCATTAAAAAAAGGAAGAGATTCTTATATAGATTTCGAACAAAATAAAACTAATACAAAAAAATCGAAAGCAATTACTTTTGATATGGACGATATTTAATGGCTAAAAAATGCTCCGTTAATTCTCCTTTTCATGTTCCTCAATATCTTTGGTAAGATCTAATTTTCTGAAGGAAGGCGAAACTAATCCTGTAGTAACGACCGTAATTAATGTCATGGTCCCTCCAAAAACAACAGCCGTTACAGTTCCCATTAATTTGGCTGTTAAACCACTTTCAAACGCCCCAAGTTCATTTGAAGACCCTACAAACATAGAGTTTACCGACGCTACACGGCCGCGCATATGATCGGGGGTTTTAATTTGTAGTATGGTTTGCCTGATTACCATAGAAACGCCATCTGTGACACCACTAAAAAACAAGGCCAGTACCGAAATCCAAAAAATGGAAGATAACCCAAAAATGATGATGCAAACCCCAAAACCAAAAATGGACACTAAAAGTTTCAAGCCTGCTTTTTTACTTATTGGCAAATAAGCAGTAATTAACATGGTTAGAAATGCTCCAACAGCCGGAGCTGCCCTTAAAACACCAAACCCTTCTGATCCAACCTTTAAAATATCTTGTGCAAAAATAGGTAGTAATGCTACCGCTCCACCAAATAACACGGCAACCATATCCAATGTCATAGCGCCTAAAATAGCCTTGGTTTTAAATACAAACCGAACCCCTTCTTTTAAACTTTCAATAACAGGTTCTCCTATTTTTGGATTTAAGATAGGCTTTCTTTTGATCTGTAATAAAATCAGAAAGGACAATACAACTAATCCGAAAATGATACAAAGCGACCAATGAACTCCAATCCAACTTATTGAAAACCCTGCAAATGCCGGTCCTAAAACAGATGCCATTTGCCATGTTGAACTACTCCAGGTTGCTGCATTGGCATACACTTTTTTTGGCACAATGAGTGCAATAAGTGAAAAAATGGTAGGCCCAAAAAACGAACGCAAAAACCCTCCAAAAAAGACCAATGCATATATTGAATATAATATGGATTTGGTATTCCAGTCTGAAACTATTTTTGGCCACGTTAATAAAAATAATCCAAAGCTTATTAGAGAAAACGCGGCAATACATGTTGCTAAAAGGTTTCTTTTTTCCTTTTGATCAACAATATGTCCTGCAAATAAGGCCATGGTAAATGCAGGGATAATTTCCATTAAACCTATAATCCCCAGTGATAAAGGGTCTTTGGTAAGGCTATATACCTGCCATTCAATAACTATAAATTGCATGGACCATCCAAAAACCAAAACAAATCGCAATAATAAAAAAATATTGAATTCTTTAATTCTTAATGCAGCATACGGATCATTTTTTGCCATTTATTTCTTAACTATGCTTTAATATCCCTTAATTTAAGTTGTAAAGATATATTTCCCTGCCATTCATTTTCATCAATGGAATAGACTGCTTTGAACTTTTTTTTGTTTGAAATTATATCCACTTTTTCTCCCATACCAAACCCTATGGCTACTATATTATTAGCTTTAGGTTGAGTTACTGTAATTCTCAAGTGTGTTTTGTCTTCCCCAACACATTTACCATAACCGGTATCATTTAAATTTTCTGTCATAAAAACGGGAGTCATGTTTTCTGGTCCAAAAGGCGCGAATTGTTTTATAATTCTATAAAACTTTGGTGTAATGTCTTTTAAATCGATTTTATCATCAATTTTAATTTCTGGAATTAACAATGACCTGTCTATTGTTTTAGAAACCTCATCTTCAAAAGCTTGTTTAAAAGCTTCATAGTTTTCTTCTTTCAAAGTTAAACCAGCGGCGTATTTATGCCCTCCAAATTGTTCAACATATTCGCTACAAGCTTCTATGACATTATAGATATCAAAATCTCTTACAGAACGCGCTGATGCTGCTAATTTATCCCCGCTTTTGGTAAATACAAGCGTTGGTCTATAATACGTCTCAGTTAATCTGGAAGCTACAATACCAATGACTCCTTTATGCCAATCTGCTTGATAAACAACGGTTGTGATATTTTTTTGTTCTCCATTGTGTTCTATTTGAATAAGCGCTTCTTCGGTAATACGTTTATCTTCTTCACGCCTATCTGCGTTATACTTGTCAATCTCCATGGCATACTGATGTGCTTTATCTTCTTCTGTTTCCATCAATAAGGTTACTGCGTAATTTCCGTGCTTCATTCTGCCTGCCGCATTAATTCGTGGCGCTACAATAAAAACAACATCTGTAATAGTGAGTTCCGTTTTATTTACCTGATCAAGAATTGCTTTTATTCCAGGCCTTGGACTGCTATTTATAACTTGTAAACCAAAATAAGCCAACACTCTGTTTTCTCCGGTAATTGGGACAATATCCGCTCCAATGGCTGTTGCAACTAAATCCAAATATTCAACTAAATCTTCAACGGTTTTTCCTTCTTTGAATGCTAAGGCTTGCATGAGTTTAAACCCAACTCCACAACCACATAATTCTTTATACGGATAGTTGCAATCTTCCCGTTTTGGGTCTAAAACAGCTACCGCATCAGGTAATTGGTTTCCTGGTCTGTGATGATCGCAAATAATAAAATCAATACCTAATTCTTTAGCATACGCCACTTTATCAACCGCTTTTACTCCACAGTCTAAAGCAATAATTAGTGTAAAATCATTTTCCAGAGCAAAATTAATTCCTTTATAAGAAATACCATATCCTTCATCATACCGGTTTGGTATATAGGTTAATACAAGCTCATACTTTGTTTTTAAATACGACGCCATTAATGCAACCGATGTGGTTCCATCCACATCATAATCACCATATACCAAAATATTTTCCTGATTTTCAATAGCTTTTTCAATTCTAGCAACGGCTTTATCCATGTCTTTCATTAAGAACGGATCATGTAAATCATTTAAACTGGGTCTGAAAAATTTTTTGGCGTCTTCAAACGTTTCAATGCCTCTTTCTAAAAGCAATGTTGCAACAATAGGATCTACTTGAAGCTCATGTTGCAAAGTTTCTATTTTAGATGAATCTGGTTTCGGTTTGATTGTCCAGCGCATTATAACAACTATAAATTATTGATTATGAAATTTAGTTTCTATTTTTAATTCTGCAAAGTGCCTGAACATTTCCATAACCCCACAGTATTTTTCAACTGATAAATCTACTGTTTTTTGAAGTTTTTTTTCGTTTAAATCCGAACCAAAAAAGTGAAATTCCATCGTCACTTTATCATAATATTTTGGATGCTCTTCGGTAAGGTTAGCCTCAATTTCAATTTTAAAATCATCAACTTTTAACTTCATTTTTTTAATAAGTGATGCCACATCTAACCCGGAACATCCGGCAAGGGCAGAAAGCATTAAGGCTTTTGGCCGGTATCCTTCTCCATGACCATCATTTTCTGGTCCGGCGTCAATAAAAAGATTTTGTCCTGAAGGATTTGTGCTTTCAAACTTCATGTTTCCCAACCAAGTTGTTGTAATATGATTCGTCATTTCTGTAAAATTTTTGTTACTTGTGCATATCAAAAATACATATAAAATCACTAAAAAAAGCATCCTATGCCATTAGTTACACCACTATCTGCAGACCACGATTTAGAAACAAAAAAACTTGCTGAGTTCTTTAATGAAACCCTGGGGTTTTGCCCGAATTCAGTTTTAACCATGCAACGTCGTCCTTCCATAAGTAAAGCTTTTATTAATTTAAATATGGCTGTAATGGCTAATGAAGGACGCGTAACTTCAGCCTTAAAACGAATGATTGCCTGGGTAAGCAGTAATGCCACTGGTTGCCGCTATTGTCAAGCCCATGCCATACGTGCTGCGGAACGTTATGGTGCTGAACAAGAACAACTGGATAATATTTGGGAATATAGAACACATCCTGCTTTTAATGAAGCGGAACGTGCAGCATTGGATTTTAGTCTGGCAGCTTCTCAAGTGCCAAATGGAGTTGATGAAACTATAAAAAATCGTTTGTATGAGTATTGGGATGAAGGCGAGATTGTTGAAATGCTTGGGGTTATTTCACTTTTTGGATATTTAAACCGTTGGAATGATAGTATGGGAACATCCATTGAAGATGGTGCCGTTGAAAGTGGCGAACAGTATTTGGGGAAACATGGTTGGGAGAAAGGGAAACACATTTAGAGTGTTAGATCTTTAGATTTTTAGATATCTTCGCGATTAGATTTTTTTCCCACCAACACAAATCACAATTTCGCCTTTTGGCGGTTTGTTGGTGTAATAGTCTAAAACTTCTTTGGCAGTTCCGCGAATAGTTTCTTCAAATAGTTTGGTCAATTCTCTGGAAACTGAAACTTGGCGGTCTTCACCAAAATACTCACAAAAATGAGTCAATGTTTTTAATAACTTATGGGGACTTTCATAAAAAATGATAGTGCGAGTTTCTTCAGCAAGTAAAAGCAAACGCGTTTGCCTTCCTTTTTTAACAGGTAAAAACCCTTCAAACACAAATTTATCATTTGGCAAGCCTGAATTTACTAACGCAGGCACAAAAGCAGTGGCTCCCGGTAAACAATCTACTTCTATATTATTTTCAATACAAGCACGTGTGAGTAAAAAACCCGGGTCTGAAATGGCCGGCGTTCCGGCGTCACTAATTAAAGCCACCGTAGTACCGCTTTTTAATTTTTGAATAAGATTTTCAACCGTTTTATGTTCATTATGCATATGATGGGATTGCATATGAGTACTAATCTCAAAATGCTTTAATAGTTTTCCCGATGTACGGGTATCTTCGGCAAGAATTAAATCGACTTCCTTTAAAACTTCAACAGCCCTAAAAGTCATGTCTTTTAAATTTCCAATGGGTGTTGGTACCATGTAAAGTTTACTCATGTGTTGTGATTACTCCCTCGTGAATATTTTAATTTTATCAATTCTTGATTGCTTCTCTTTTAAACCTTTTTCTTAGTAGGAGATATAACGAAAAGCATCTTGAATATTTGGTATGGGAATGCCTAAAATTTAATGGAATTTGCCTTCAATAATTTCCATAAACCGCTCTTCATAAAACTCTTTACCAATCCAGTTCTTATAATCTGGTTTTACAATATTTTTTATGAGTCTGCTGGCTTCAATAAAATTTTCAGATGTGTTAATTTGAGATAAAACCCTTTCATAGTCTTCTGCTTTGCCATCAAACAAATGTTTAATAAACGCCAATTTATCATTCAAATCAATATGCAATGCACGTCCTTTAAATGTATCGTTTAACGATTTATTATCCTCAGAAACACCATTTTTAGATTTGGAAACGGGATCAAATACCGGCATGTTTTTAAAATCTGCTGTAAGATTCTCAAAGTCGTTTTTATCAAACTTTGTTTTCGAAATGGTCTCTTCTAAAACTACATCTTCTTCCTCATTTTCTTCCTCATTTTCAAGAGGCATATGTGCAACCATATCCTTAATTGTTTTCATTCCAGGTTCCATTATGCTTTCTTCCTCAACCTCATCAAGATTAATATAAATTTTATCCTCTAACTCAATAGTATCACTAAGAGTATTGTTAAAAGCATTATCCAGCATTCCAAAAAATGAGGAGTCATTTCCAATGGATGGAATGTCATCTTCAAAATTTTCTTGAGCAAATTTCAATACCGAAAGTTTTTCAAAAAGCATTTGCACTTCAAGATGCATTTTTATAACATCTTCTTTTCCTTTTAATTTCAGAATTCTATGGGCTATACTCATCAATTCAGATTCAAGCTTCTTTTTCATTATATATATTTTTAGATTTCTATTATTTGGTTTTTATTTTTAATAAATTTACGTCACCTTTATGCAAACGAATAATTGATCTGTTTTAGTGTTAAAATTACAAAATGTTTCTTGAAAATACGGTAAATCCCAAAGAACAATTTGGGTGGATTGAAGTTATCTGCGGCTCTATGTTTTCTGGAAAAACAGAAGAATTAATCCGCAGACTTAAACGTGCGCAATTTGCAAGGCAAAAAGTAGAGATTTTTAAACCCTCTATTGATGTGCGTTATAATGAGAACATGGTAATTTCACATGATGCCAATGAAATACGTTCTACCCCTGTTCCTGCTGCTGCCAATATTCCTATTTTGGCAGATGGCTGTGATGTAGTTGGCATTGATGAAGCTCAGTTTTTTGATGATGAAATTATACGCGTTTGTAATGATTTAGCCAATAAAGGAGTCCGTGTGATTGTGGCTGGATTGGATATGGATTTTAAGGGCAATCCGTTTGGCCCCATGCCTAGTTTAATGGCCACCGCAGAGTATGTTACTAAGGTGCATGCGGTTTGTACAAGAACAGGGAATTTGGCACAATATAGTTACAGAAAATCAAAGAATGATAACTTAGTGCTTTTAGGTGAAGTTGAAGAGTATGAGCCTTTAAGTAGAGGTGCTTATTACAAAGCTATGATGCGTGATAAGGTTAGAAACATGAAGGTTAATGATGCGGAAGAAGTGACTTCAAAACCAAAAAATTCGAATGCTTAAAGCACAAGAAACCATACTTGAAATTGATTTAAAAGCTCTGAGACATAATTTTGAGTATTTAAAATCAAAAATTAATCAAAACACCAAATTTTTAGCCGTTGTTAAAGCATTTGCGTATGGAAGTGATGCTAATGAAATAGCTAAATATCTGCAAGAATTAAATGTTGATTATTTTGCTGTGGCCTATGTTCATGAAGGCATTGCTCTAAGAAAAGCTGGCATTATAAAACCAATTTTGGTATTGCATCCTCAAGCAGTAAACCTTAAATTATTAATTGAGCATTGTTTGGAGCCATCCTTGTACAATACTAAAATTTTTAACGAATTTATCATAGCTTCTGAGAAAGAAAAGCAGACCGAATACCCAATTCATATTAAGTTTAATACTGGTTTAAACCGACTTGGGTTTGGCGAGAATGACATTGACAATTTGATTTCTAAACTAAACGCAACCAAATCAATTGTAGTGGAATCTATATTTTCGCATTTAGCAGCAAGTGAAGATTTAAATGAAGATGCGTTTACATTAAATCAAATAAAAACATTTAAATCTATTGCTGAAAATTTCATTCATAAAATTGGTTATAAACCCATGCTTCATTTGTGCAATACTTCTGGAATTTTAAATTATCCGGAAGCTCATTTAGATATGGTTCGCACTGGGATAGGGTTATATGGATTTGGAAATTCAGAAAAAGAAAACAAACATTTTACGCCTATAGGCACTTTAAAAACCATCATATCTCAAATACATATTATAGAAAAAGGTGAATCTGTTGGTTATAACAGAGCTTATAAAAGCGATTCCTTTATGAAAACGGCCACGCTTCCTATTGGACATGCTGATGGTATTGGCAGACAATATGGGAATGGAAAAGGATATGTAACAATTAACGGTCAACACGCATCAATTGTTGGAAATGTATGTATGGATATGATTATGGTAAACGTCACTGATATTGACTGCAAAGAAGGTGATGAAGTCATTGTTTTTGGGCCAGATTCTACAGCTGAAAATTTTGCAAAAACAGCAAAAACAATTTCGTATGAACTTATAACTGCCATTTCACAGCGTGTAAAACGTTCTTTTGTAAGCCATTAAATTTGTTTGTTTTAAAAATGCAACTTTTTTTGCTATCTTGGTGTCTAATTAATTTAACCATTAAAACTAATTTATTATGTTGAAAGAATTTAAAGATTTCGCAATGAAGGGAAACCTTGTAGACATTGCCGTTGCCTTCGTTATGGGTGCTGCCTTTAACAAAGTTGTAACCTCATTTACTGCCGGAATTGTATCGCCATTAATCGGATTACTTTTCAATTCAAACTTCAACGATTTAAAATATGTAATTACTCCAGGTGTTGCCGATGACAGTGGAGCTATAGCTGGTGAAGTTGCTGTTCTTTACGGAAGTTTTTTAACTAGTTTAATTGACTTTATTATTGTGGCATTTGTGATGTTTATGATTATAAAGGGTATAAATAAAACTAAGAAAAAAGAAGTGCCGGCACCTGCTGCACCTGCTGGCCCTTCAGACAATGATTTATTAAAAGAAATAAGAGATGCGCTTAAAAAATAACTTTTTGTTAATTAACTAACTTTTTGTTATTTATTGTAAAAAAGACCTCCTTTTCCAAAAAAGAGGTCTTTTTTTAATTTTTAAAATGGAATTAATACCTAATTTTGCCTACCAAATTGAATACAATATTTAAAATATAAAACATGAAAGTAGCTGTTGTTGGTGCCACCGGTATGGTTGGCGAAGTAATGCTTAAAGTTCTTGCAGAACGCAATTTCCCAATTACTGAATTATTATTGGTTGCATCAGAACGTTCTATAGGGAAAAAAATAAAATTCAAAAATAAAGAATATGCCGTTATTGGGTTAGCAAAAGCCGTTACAGAAAAGCCAGATGTTGCTATTTTTTCGGCAGGTGGCGATACCTCGTTAGAATGGGCTCCAAAGTTTGCAGAAGTTGGCACCACTGTGGTTGATAATTCTTCCGCCTGGAGAATGGATCCAACTAAAAAATTAATAGTTCCAGAAATTAATGCTCATGAACTAACTAAAGACGATAAAATAATAGCCAACCCTAACTGTTCTACCATACAATTGGTTATGGCCTTAGCGCCCTTACATAAAAAATACAAAATGAAACGTGTGGTTGTTTCAACCTATCAATCTGTTTCAGGTACCGGGGTTAAAGCCGTTAAACAATTGGAAAATGAAATTGCAGGTATTGAAGGTGAAATGGCTTATCCATACGCTATTGGCAGAAACGCATTACCACATTGTGATTCGTTTTTAGATAATGGCTACACTAAAGAGGAAATGAAATTAGCCAGAGAACCTCAAAAAATATTTAATGACAAAACCTTTTCAGTAACGGCTACTGCAGTACGTATTCCAACTTCTGGAGGACATTCAGAATCTGTTAATGTTGAGTTTGAAAACGATTTTGATTTAGCTGATGTTCGCAACCTATTAAGCCAAACACCTGGAGTGGTATTACAAGATAATCCAGCAACAAATACGTACCCTATGCCAATTTTTGCGCATGATAAAGATGATGTTTTTGTTGGTCGCCTTCGAAGGGATGAAACACAACCAAACACCTTAAATATGTGGATTGTTGCAGATAATTTACGAAAAGGAGCCGCCACTAATGCCGTTCAGATCGCCGAAGCGTTAATTGCTAAAGGCTTATTATAAAATATTAAAACACACTGTTTTATTAAAGCTTTTGTTACAAAAAACAAAAGCTTTTTTTATGCTATTTTTACACGATGCTACAAGTCAAAAATATTTCTTTTGGTTACAAAAATAAACCCGTCCTAAAGCATATCAGTTTTAATGCTAAAAAAGGGGAGCACCTCGCTGTTATAGGTGAAAGTGGCTCCGGTAAAAGCACTTTATTAAAGTTGTTATATGGAACTTATAATTTAAAGGAAGGGCATATTTTCTGGAATGATATTGAAATTTTAGGACCAAATCACAATCTCATTATTGGACCTGAATTTATGAAATACGTAGCTCAGGAATTTGATTTAATGCCTTTCATTAGCGTTTCAGAAAACATTGGCGCCTTTTTATCAAACTTTTTTCCGGAGGAAAAACAAGCCAGAATTTCAGAACTTTTGGATGTAGTAGAATTAAAACCATTTGCCAATACCAAAGTAAAAGAATTAAGTGGTGGTCAGAAACAACGTGTTGCATTAGCGAGAGCCATTGCAAAGCAACCTGAAGTATTGTTATTGGATGAACCATTCAGTCATATTGATAATTTTAAAAAACAATCCTTACGAAGAAGTCTTTTTAATTATTTAAAAGAAAAACAAATCACCTGTATAGTTGCAACCCATGATAAAGATGATGTTCTGTCCTATTCCGATAACATGATTGTTTTACATGAGACTAAAATTATGGCTAATAACACCCCAAAACATTTATACAACCATCCTGAACATAAGCTAATAGCCTCGTTTTTTGATGAATTCAATGAATTTGAAAACATTGGGTTTGTTTATGCTAATCAATTAAAAGTTGTTAAAAATTCTAATCTAAAAGCCATTGTAAAGCAATCCTATTACAATGGGAATTGTTATTTAATTGAAGCAGCTTTGGACGGAGAGATGGTGTTTTTTGAGCATTCCATTCAATTGGAAAAACACTCAAAAGTTTATTTAGAAATAAACAAACCCACAATAATTCCCGCAATGCGTTAAAGAAAATTGAATTGGTAATTTGGAATTGTTATAAAATAATTGTGGCACACCAACTAAGTCTTTTCTAACATATAAATCTTGAAAGTTTAAGTCTTTATTTTTAGAAATGGATTCTAGTAATCGATTCTTTAGTGAATTACTTTGTGTTAAATAAGATTTGTCTTCAACTTCAAAAATCGCACTTTTATAGTTTTGTGAATTATTTAAAGTTGCAACGGTATAAATATAATCGTTTGAAATAATGGAAGTAGTGGGATACGTTCTATTTTCAATGCTCACATATCCAATAGTTGAACTAAACAAACGACAAACTAACTTTTTCGGATTAAAAAACCGCTTTCCAAATTGCTGAACATAAAGTTTATATGCAGCTTCTTTCATGCTCCAAAATAACCAGACCATTTGATGAGGGTTTTCTGAAACAGAAATAATTAATTGTTCTTTTTCAGAAAAAACGGTATCTAAAAACCTTGCTCTTTTCCAGTTAGATTGGGTGGCCATATTATTTAAGTCGACAATATCGTTGCCTATCATTTTGCTGCTAGCTTCGCATTAACAATGTCCATAGCTGCTTTCACCGTGAGCATTATTTCCATTTCGTCGTTTTCAATTCTAATATCAAAAGCATCTTCTACATCTAAAATGACATCCACTAAGTTTGCTGAATTTATTTTTAAATCCTTTACAAAATCAGTGTTTTCATTTAAGTTATTAAATGCTTCTTCATCCTGAATATAAGGCTCTACGATGGCTTTTAACTTAGTTATTAATTCTTCTTTTTTCATAAAATTATTATTCTGAATACTTTTTAAAGATAACACAACCATTTACATCTCCAAAACCAAAACTGGCTTTAATGGCAATATTAAGCTCTTTTTTTAATAGTTTTTTAGGAATTTTGTCTTCATCAATTAAATCCAGAATTTCTGGATGCACATCTTCACAATTAATGTTCGGAAACATAAACTGTTCACTTAATTGTAATACGGTTGCTACACTTTCTATACTTCCAGCGGCGGCTAAACAATGCCCAACCATAGATTTTAATGAATTAATATACGGGAAATCTGAGCCCTTTCTGTTAAGTGCTTTGGTCCAATTTCCTATCTCTAAACCATCTTTTGAAGTGGCTGTTAAATGCCCATTTATTACATCAATAGCCTCTGAAGAAACACCCGAATTAGTTAGAGCTTCACATATACATCTTTGAACCGCTTCAGCATTTGGGGCTGTCATAGAACCTTCTTTACGTTGTCCCCCCGAATTTAAAGCACCACCCAAAACCTCAGCATATATCTTTGCCTTCCTATCTAAAGCACTTTCTAAGGATTCCAAAACAAAGGCCCCTGCACCACTTCCCGGAACAAATCCGCTCGCAGATGCACTCATGGGTCTTGAGCCTTGTTCTGGTGAATCGTTATGCTTGTAAGTCATCACACGCATCGCATCAAATCCTCCCCAAATATAAGGGCCATCATCGCTACAGCTTCCTACCAACATGCGCTTTGCTTTCCCGGATTGAATGCGATCAAAACCTAAAATAATGGCTTCTGTGCCCGTGTTACAAGCTGAAGAATTTGTAGTAACCTGATTGCCTAACCCTAAAATACCTCCTAAAAATGCACTGATTCCACTTGCCATGGTCTGCACAACCACCGTACTTCCCAATCGTTTTACTTCTTTATTATCAAGTTTATAAATGGCTTCCCTAAACTTTTCCACACCAGAAGTTCCGGTTCCAAAAATAGTTCCACTATCATAATCCAATTCACTTTTAGTATCTACTGAAAAACCTGCATCTTTCCAGGCATCCATACCAGAAATACAACCATATAAAATACCCGAACTATTAAACCCACGTAATTGAAGCGGTGTGAAATAGGCTTGTTTTTTTTCTTCGGAGATATTGGGAATACCCCCAATACAGCATGAAAAATCCAAATCCTTTAAATTTTGATGAAAGGTAATTCCCGATGTACCTTTTTTAATCGCATTAGAAAATTCAGTTAAACCCACGCCATTTGGTGCCACAACGCCCATCCCTGTAATCACAACTCTATGCTTCATGTGTTGCTAGGTTTTATCATTCCTGAAATATGACCTCTACAAATCAACTCTTGACTTGAATTGAACATGTTGACTTTACACTTTAATTTATTAAACCGAAAGACTACTTTTTCTGAAACTACGGTTACTTTTTCGTTTGGCAATACCGTTAAAAAAAAGTCTACTTGACTTGATGTTAAAGCAATTTGAGGTCGAAATGTTTTTGAAATAGAATCTTTCATTAAAAACATTCCTAAACACACCACGCCAATTTGCGCCATGGTTTCAGTTAAAATAACCCCTGGTGTAATAGGATTATTTTTAAAATGACCATCATAATAAAATTCATCTTCCTTAAAAGTATAATGACCAGTAATGCCATCATTTGAAATATTAGTGAGCTCATCAACAAACAGAAATGGGTGTTGGTATGGGAGAAGTTTTATGATTTGATTACTATTCAATTTAATGGTATTAATTATGAGACCTTTAGACTGCACTCAAGGTGACAATTCGTTATTGTTTTAAGTTACGATATATGCTCTCCACCATCCACAGGAATAATGCATCCGTTAATCCAAGAAGCTTCGTCTTTACTTAATAAATAAACCACATTGGCAACATCTTCTGGCGTTGTTAATCTTTTGAATGGGTTTCTAACTATGGTATGTTCCTTAATTTTTTCACTTCCGGAAATCAATCGTAATGACATGGTATCAGTTACTCCTGCCTGAATACAATTAGCTCTTATTCCATAAGGGGCAAACTCCAAAGCTATGCTTCTTGTAATAGCTTCCAAAGTTACTTTTGCCGCTGAAACTGCTGCATAATCTTTCCACGTTTTGGTATTGCCTTCACTTGTAAAACTTATAATTCTGGCATCTTTAGCAAATAAATTAGCCTCAAAAACAGCTTTGGACCAATCATACAAACTAATGGCCATGGCATTAATAGTCAAATTAAAATCATCATTTTTTAAGCTTGGACCATCTTCTGAAATCATAGGTTTTAAATTGCCTTTTGCAATACTATGTACCAAGGTTCTAATTTTTGCCTTTTGCTCAAATTGTTGTTGTAAATCCAAAATAATGGCGTCTCTCTTTTCAACATTTATAGCATCTAAATTGAAAGATATAAATTGTACCCCTTCAGCCTTAATTTTATTAAACTCAAAAGTGATTTCGGCTTCTTGAAATCTTGAATTTCTATGAACAATACAAATATTCATACCATGTTTAGCTAGTTTTTTTGCAGTAGCCAAACCCAGGCCGCTTGAGCCTCCTAAAATAAGGGCCCAGTAGTTGTCATTTTTAAACTCTTTTACCATTCCAATAATATTCGTTGCGCTGAAAACCCAGGCCCAAAACTTAACATGAGGCCTTTATCTCCTTTTGGCAATTTTTTATCCATAAATCGCTCTAATACATATAGTACGGTTGCACTACTCATATTACCATACAATTTAAGAACATCTTTGGTATCGTCAATATTTTTACCAAGGGAAACAAATAAATCTTCCACAGTTTGGACAATTTTTTTTCCACCAGGATGAAAAATAAGATGATCTATGTCTTGTATGGTTAAACCATTTCGTTCTAGAAAAGGATGTACTATCTTTGGAAAATGGTCAGAAATAGTTTGTGGCACCGATATATCCAAAATCATTTGCAAACCAGTGTTTACCAATTTAAATCCCATCATATGCTCTGCATCATAAAAATGATACATGGCTTCATCCATAATTTCCGGACCTGCTTCATTTTCATAAGATGACAAAATAACACTGGCTGCGCCATCTCCAAAAATAGCGGCACTCACAATATTTACCATTGAAAAATCCTCTAACTGAAAAGTTGCCGTTGGTGACTCCACAGCAATCACAACCGCTCGCTTGTTGGGATTGGCCTTTAGAAAATTTTTTGCGTAAATTATGCCAGAAACCCCAGCGGCACAACCCATTTCGGTAACCGGTAAACGGACTATATCCTGTTTCATTTTTAGCCGATTAATTAAATAAGCATCTAATGACGGTATCATAATGCCTGTGCAACTTACGGTGATAATATAGTCTATATCATCCGGCTTGAGTTTTGCTTTTTTAAGCGATTTTAAAAGGGCACTTTCTGCTAGTTTAATGACTTCCCTAACATAAATATCGTTTTTTTCTTCAAAAGATGTATTTAAAAAAACGTCTTCAGCATCCATTATAGAATAGCGTCTATCGACCCCGGCATTCTCAAAGATTTTGAGAACTTTTCGCCTTAAGCGTTCTTCTTGACCAGACAACCAGACTTCTAAATAGGGTAAAATATCCGCCGTTGATCTTGAATATTTAGGAAGCTGTTTTGCAACTGATGTTATTTTTACACTCATTGTTTTTGAATTATCCATTGAAAGCGAAATGCCCATTTCCATTTAATTTGAGGTATCACTTGTAATGTTTTTGAAAATTTTTCTAAATCTTTACGTTTAAATCCTCGCAAAATAGACGTCAATCCATCTTCAATAATCATCTTGTTTTTTATGGTTAAGCATACCATTTTGAATAAATAATAGGCCATGGGATGGCGGTGCAAATCATTTACAACAATACCTAATTTTGCTCTTTTTTTTAAGGATGACAGCAAATTTATAATTTGATTTTCATCAAAATGATGTAAAAACAAGGTTGATAAAACAACATCATATGTCAGCGATTCAAACTCTTCTGAAAAAACATCACAATCTGTAAAACTAATTTCAGGATAATTTTTCGATAACTGTCTTGCATAAACCATGGCATCTTTATTCGCATCAATCCCAATAAGCCTAAATGTATAACCCCCTTTTTTTCCGAAACTAGCAACTTTACGCAGCATATCACCACTACCACAACCTAAATCTATAATAGTTAAAGGTTCTTTTTTTGGATGGTATTTCAGTACTTTTTTCAACCCATTAAGAGTCACTTTATTGCCACCAAGCCATTTATTTATGTTCGCCAAAGTATCCAAAGTACGATGCAAAATTTTTCCGTTAATGGAAAAATCATCCATAATCTCTATAGCATCGGTTCTCTGTTTTGTATTAATTAAAAGGCTCATTTTATAATCATTACTTTTCCGTGGGTTTGTTTTATTATTTTTGGTAAAAGCATTGGAAACCATTTTACAACCGCTATTAGTACTTCAGATAATTGGTTTTTGCTAAATAATTTTGCTACAAAATGGCCCATTTTTAATCGTGTTCTAAACTCGCTATTCCAAGATTTTTGATAGGCTTTTTCTAATGCGAGACGCGATGTAATTTTTCCTTGAAGATAATCAATAATTAATTGTGAAGCCATTTGCGCACTCCTTATTGCCATACTCATTCCATTTCCACATAACGGGTTAATCATACCTGCCGTATCGCCACACATGATGATATGATTTTCCACCGGACTTTTATTTGAAAATGAAATTTGACTTATCGTTAATGGTCTTTCAAAAACTGAAATAGAATTATTAAAAATTGATTTTAAGTAAGTATTTTTAAAAACAACTTTCTCTTGAAACTCATTAATATGTAACTATTCAGCGGAAGTTCTATGGTTATTAACAATTTATTCA
>TARA_R110002050_G_scaffold111022_2_pt1 | contig 23825 bp, 23 predicted proteins | sample TARA_R110002050 | Tara Oceans TARA_R110002050 (sample SAMEA4396988) | marine metagenome | biome: Polar Biome; feature: [DCM] deep chlorophyll maximum layer (ENVO:01000326); material: water (ENVO:00002006), including particulate matter (ENVO:01000060) such as... | depth 25 m
CAGATGGGACACCCTGCAAGGATTCGTCATTCTGCCGGAGGTTCGCCAAACAGCACTAGCTATTGTTGGCTTTTACTTCGGATCATCTCAAGTTAAATAAGTATGAGTTTATACGAAAACATAAACAAACGTAAGAAAGCAGGAAGCAGTCGATCAAAATCTAAGTCTACAATCTCGGACAAAGCTTACAAAAATATGAAAGCCGGGTTCCCTAAAAAGAAAAAGAAAAGGAAATAATTATGCCAAAAGGAAAAGGAACATACGGAACCAAACGAGGAAGACCGCCGACTAAAAAGAAAAAGTAAAACGTGGCAATAAATAAAAGTAAAATGAAATGCAACTCACCTCGCAGAGATGTGCAAGGTGGGAAGAAGTTTGTTGTCAAGGCTTGCCAAGGTGGCAAAGAAAAGGTTGTCAGGTTTGGTGATGCAAACATGACCATAAAGAAAAACCGTCCAGCACGGAAGAAAAGCTACTGTGCAAGAAGCGGAGGGATCAAAGGTAAATCAAATAAGTTGTCGGCTAACTACTGGAGCCGCAAAGCTTGGAACTGCTAAAGAAAATAATTATGGCTGGAAGATTCATGAATCAAATGAAAAAGCAACGGGACAGAAAAGCCCGTCAAGCTAAGATCAAGGAAGACAATATGTCTCGTGCAACAGATACACCAAGTGAACGTGTTGACCTTCCTGATGCCGGGACCTTGCCGGAAATGAAAGTAACGGCAAAGCCAATTAATTACAGGGACGTAAGGATGGGTCGTGCAACCGCAATGCAATATGCCCGATCTCGTTTTAATCGAAATCAAAAAAATAAATAATGCCCGGAAGGTATAGATCCTACGGTCGTGAAGACGACCCAATGCAAGAAGACCTAGAGACCTCATTCTCTGGTTTTAATAATCGTATCCGCCCTGACCAATTGCAGAAGGGCATCTTGGCTGAATCAAATAATGCCCGCCTTGATTTAAATGGGGAGTGGCAGGTTCGACGTGGAATTAATATTCTAAATGCTCCGTTTGCTACAGGACAAGATACATTTCGTTTACCTAACTCGAGTGAGTTCGTCGGAGTTGATCCTACTACTACTATAGGAATATTGCCTCGAGTGATGGAAGGAGTTTCTATTGCCACTGACGGAATCGTAACAGTTATTTTAACTAATCATGGATTTTCAGTGGGAAATACAGTTGTTATTAATGGTGTATTTAGAGCAAGCCTCCCTGACATAAATGGCAGTCATACCATTACAGTTGCTAGTGGTGCCGATAGATTTAAATTTGATTCAGGAATAACTGGTAGCACAGGATCGTATACATATCCTCCTGCACAGGGATTAGTTACTTCATTTACTTTACCCTTTTCCCCAATTACTGAGGTCCTGAGCACACAACCTTTGTCTTCTCCGGCAGGACGTTCTATTTTAGATGTATCACAAGTTGTTGGTCTTCGCTCCGGAACTAAATACAGTGATCCTAATGCTACAAATAACGGAGAATACATAGTAATATCAACAAACTTGTCGGCATTAGTTTTAAATTTATCAACTAATGAGACATTTGAAATGAAGTTCCCCACCGGGGAATCAGTACTTGAGCTGTCGGATATGCTTCAAGCATTTAATCGATTGTTTATTTTTCGTGATAGTCAGGTTGCACTCGAGAACCGGAAGTTCTTTAATCCAATTACTATTAAAACAATATCTCAAACCGCCAGTGCGGAGGTTGATGTAGAAACATTTTTGGTTCACGGATTAAATGTCGGAGACATGATAGAGATACGTGATGTTACCAAAGGAACCATTGATCCCAACGGACAGTTTGAAATAACAAGCACAACTGAAAAAACATTTACTTATAATGTAGCGACATCAGGGACAGAATCATATACGGTTACCGGTGATTCAAAGATTTACCCAACGTTTACTCTAGTTGCAAACGGAACCTTCAGACAACCTGCCGAAATAACTTTTAGTAGTTTTGATATTACAGATGGCGAAGTAGTAGCAACGGTCCCGTCAACAGTCATATCTAACTTAAAGGTAGGAAATACAATAACCATTGAGAATATTGGAGACTCCTTGCTAGAATTAGGAGATGAGTTTGTAATTTCTTTTGTGGACGAAATCACTGATACAATTAAATTTTACGTTCAAGAGGAAGATACAGTAACTAGTAGAACTGGTGTAATATTTTCAAAGCCAGTGTCAGCTGGGTTAGGCTTTATGCATATGCCGGCACCTGAGTTCGGGGTCTATCACCAACGTAGATTGATTACCCCCTTTCGTTCTACTCAAGAAACTATAAACATAGGTCTTCCGACTGAGACTACCAAAATTACTCAAACCGGAAGGAAAGATGAAATATCTGTAAGCGATATTCTTGATTCAGATACATACGATCAGATTTTTGCTAACTTTAGATTTAATGCAGGAACTGCTGACCATGTGGTTGGTCTTCATTCTTTCTCTGATGACAAGCTATTAGTATTTAACCGCAACAGTATTCATATAGCCGTAAACAGTGGAGATCTTAGGACCGCTCAGACTCAGTTGCTGACCAACGAAGTAGGATGTGTTGCCCGAGATAGCATAATTCAGGTAGGTAACAACGTTTTGTTTTTATCTGATAATGGTGTATACGGTGCAAACTTCCAAGATTTATACAATCTTCGTGGAAATGAAGTGCCACTTAGTGAACCAATTAATAATACAATCAGGTTCATTAACAAGGACTTGTGGGATAAAAGTTCCGGAGTTTATTTTGACAATCGATATTACTTAGCAATTCCGCTTAACGAGGAAGTAATTACGGTGGATGCTAACGGAGGTGTAACAGCACAAATAAACCGTGCTCAGTTCAACAATCGAATTGTTATTTATAACTTCCTTAACAAGCAGTGGGAGTCAGTTGACCATGTCGGAAACAGTAGCTTTGAGTTTAAAAAGCTTATTGTAGCCGGTGAAGGAGAAGATCGTGGAGTTTATTCGCTTAGTACAAACGGGGGCATTCATAAGCTTGATGCACTGGATCAAGGTAGTGATCGTATTATCACTGAGGTTGCGGCTGGAACAACGGATCCGGACAGCCTTGTGCTTACTCCGGGGATTGAGGGTTCAATGACAACCCGAATGTTTACCAATCAGACCATTGACCGGAAGAAGTGGAATAACTTTGAGATGCAAGTTCAATCACATGTTGACTTGAAATCAGACTTCTTTATTACTGGTATAACAGAAAATCTTGATGCTACAATAGATCTGAAACAATTATCATCTTACCTTAATAATCAATTACTTCCAGAAGACGAAGATGTTTCTATCCGGGGACGGATCGGGAACAGACGAGCCTATGGATTTCAGTTTAAAATTGACCGGACAACCGGTCGTCCTCGTGTCCGTAGCCTAAAAGTTGCGGCGGCAGAAGCATTTAGATCAACAAGAGAAGCAACATAATGGCAACTATTTTAAATACAACTCAAGTATATGCGGCGGCTGATGTCGTCACTCACACTAACTTAAACCAAATTGTGGGTGGCACTACTTTTGTAGCCGGGGACAGCGGTACAACTGACAATGCCAGTCTTGAGGTCAATACCACGAGTGGCTCATTGCAGATAAAGAATGACGGAGTAACGACTGTAAAGTTGCCGGACAGCACGGTCAAAACTGACGGTGTAACTTTACCCAAGATTCAGCACATTGACACAAACAAAGTGTTGGGCAGAACATCCGTTGACGAGGGTGACGTAGAAGCAATAGATTTTATTATAGGTAGCACCGGAAATACTGGTCTGTTTTTTGACAATGATGATCTGCTTGACAATAGCGACACTGTCGGCGGTTCGGCTACTAGTGGTGCTACTCAGCAAAGCATCAAGGCTTATATAGATAAGCTAAAACCAAATATTTCTCAGTTTGTTAAAAGTGATATATTTGCAAGTACAGGTACTAACGATGCATTTGTGGACTTTGGTTTTGAGGTAAGCATTACTCCTAAATTTGATAACTCAGAGTTAAGGTATACGTGCAATGTTTCAAATTCAACCAACGATGGCAATCATGGAAATCAGTTTATCTTAATGAAACGGGTAGGTCCAGCCAGCGATCCTCCTGTTCCCGAAGATTTTTCAGTTGTGAGTGGTGCGGTGGGTGACCTAAGAGGTAACAGAACTCAATGTTTTATGCAGAGTAATTATGCTGTTGCTTATGGTCAAACCATCAGTGCAGGGGATTTTATAGACACTAGTGCCTTTGTAGCAGGAACAGAGATTACTTATAAATTAATGGTGTCTGGCTATGATACAACGGATATCTATATTAATAGACCTAATTCTGATAACAATAACGACTATGTCGGTACAGTTATATCTACTTGCACCGTAGAAGAAATATATAAATAAACTTTAACAATTTAAATTATGTCACTAATACAATCAGGTAAAACCTTTAACGATGGAGAGCAGTTAACTGCCGGCAAGTTAAACCAAATGTTTTCCGATGCCACGATGAGTACTAACGGTGTAGACGGAAGCACAATTATCATCAATGTAAATGATGTCCTTTCGGTTAGGACCGGGGGCATTACAGCCTCGAGTCTTGCTAATGATTCTGTTACTACTGACAAGATACTTGATGGCAACATTACGGTGGCTAAATTAGCAACAGATGCCTTAGAGTTAGCATATCCAGTGGGTTCTATTTATATGAATGCCTCGGTTGCTACCGATCCAGCAACATTGCTAGGGTTTGGCACTTGGGCAACGTTTGGTGCTGGCAAGGTTCTTGTTGGTATTGATACAACTGATGATGACTTTGACATAGTCGGAAGCGGAACTAACACGAATGGAGCAACTGGTGCTAAGACAGTTAAGCTTACCTCAGCAGAATCTGGTCTTCCATCTCATACCCACACGTCTGACGGCACTAGGTCGGGTAAGAATGCCGCAGATCCGGGAGGCAATTTCTTCTCTTCTTCTGGAGATTTTGCTAATTATGGTGCTAAAAGTATCAATGTAAACGGTGCGGCTGATGCGGCTTCTTTTCACAATAACCTCCAGCCTTACGTAGTCGTTCATATGTGGACACGAACAGCTTAAGTTTGTAGATTAATGAACCCCCTCCTGCAATCGGTTCAATTAGCACTGCAAAGTGTTGAACAAGAAGAAGCCCTTAAACAAGTAGATAAAGCAGTTAAATTTTGCATTAAACATGAGAACGGAAAAGTATTCGATGGCTGGGACGAGGACCTTATACGTCTCATGGTTGCATACCACTGGGCAAAGAAAACTTTAATAGTTCACAAGAATGAAGACAAGACTATCAGAGGTGTATTCATGTGGTATAATTGCGACAAGAGCGATGGATGGAATTTTGTTAATAACTGGGAGCCTGATAAGGAAGACGGGGATAGTATCTTCATGGCTTTTCTCTTTGCTGACGGCAAAGACTCTTTCAAGGAGTTAACAAAGGACTTTATTAATAAATGCCCGGAAGCTCTTACTAAGAATAAGATAGGATTAAGATACAGAAACGGATTTCCAAAACGAATACTTTACACCAACAAACTTTTTAAAAAAATAATTAATCAATAAATATTATGGGCGGCAAAGGCGGAACAAAAATTAATCAACCACCACCAATCGATCCGGGCAAGGCTCAGGGCGAATATCTTTTCGGAACTAAATTCCGGAGTGATTACAATGGTGTAACGGATCCCCGATTGCAGGAACGTATTATTGGAGCAGAAGAAATGTTCCGTCCTCGCTATGCGGCACTTGAGTTAGCGGATATACAAACATTTGCTCAGGGTTTAGAAGGTGGAGATGTAGCTAACCAACAGTATGTCGCATCCGAAAGACGTGTCGCTGACTTAGAGGCGGACCTCGCTGGCACTCCTCAACAAATAACAAAAACTGAAACCTACGGATCGAATTTTGGTAAAAACAATAAAAAAACTCGAACATACAAGGTTGCTAATCCGCAATATGCTCGTCTTCAATCACAACTTGAGACCGAACGGGGAAGACTTTCCGAGATGGAACCTACGGTTTATCGTGAAAAACAAGGAGGGTTGTTTGATTTACTAGAGGAGTCCGGACGTAGGGCTTCCGAACTTCAACGTGAGTCACTTGGTTTACAACGTGCGGACGATGTTCAAGCACTCCAAGATCTTGCTCCTCAAGTAGTTCAGGCATATCGTGATGCTGATCCTCAGTCCGCCCGACTGGCAGATCTAGCGGCAGGACAAGCTGAGACAGCATTTGCAAGAGCCTCAGGACCAATGGGGTTCGAGGCTCAACGTCAAGTTGATCAGTCAGTGCTAGGCAAGCTCGGGGGCACAGCTTTTTCACAGCAAGGTCGTTCGGCTCTTCAAGCCGCCCTTGGACGTGAGCAATATCAGCAAGGTCGAGAACAGTTTGCGGCAGGTCTAGGACAAGGAGCCTTTGGTCAATCACGTCAACTAGCAGGTGATTTGGGTGCGGCTATTCTTGGTCGCCCCTCACAAGGACTAGCATTAGGCGGACAAGTTCTTGGTCAAGCTCAGGCACAAGCTGGCGGTCCTATGGGACCACAGTTGTTTGATCCAAACGTTGGTATCAATATGGCTATGCAACAAAGGTCAGACAACATTAGCCTACTAGGTGCACAAGCTCAAGCTGATGCCTCTCGTAGTTCCGGAGCAATGAGTGCCATGGGGTCAATAGCCGGTGCGGCAATTGGTTTGTGTTGGGTAGCTCGTGAAGTCTACGGAGTCACTAATCCCAAGTGGAAACAATTCCGTGAATGGATGCTAAATGATTCTCCAAGTTGGTTCCGTAAACTATACATCAAGCACGGAGAGAAATTCGCTAAGTTTATTTCCGATAAACCTCGTATCAAAGCAATCATTCGTAAGTGGATGAATACAAGAATTAAATAATTATGGCATTTCAAACAGGAACACAGGTTGACCCTCGTCTCATGAAGGCGGACTACAGTGGCTTTGCAAGAGCCGGTGAGATACAAGCACAAGGTATGCAAAACTTAACCGCAGGTATAACTGACGGTGTAAAAAAGTTTGCCAAAAAGAAAGAGAAGAAGAAAGCAGATACATCTGCAACTGAACTTCTCGTCAGGTTTGGGGGATCTAACCCCCAGCTGGCGGAAGGATTAGGCTTGGACTATTTAGACCCAGAGGGTAACTACAGCGAAGACATATTACGAAAGTCCTCAAAAGAATTTGTTAATACTGTAGGAGCCGGAGAAATTGGAAACACAATTATAGCAACTTTAGGACTTGGTGTTAAATCTCAAAGCTCGGCGGCTGAATTAGGGTCACAACAACGTGAGGAAAAATATGATACTGCCGGATTCCAAAAACTAGTTCAGATCGTAAATAGTATGCCAGACCTATACAGAATGGATGACAAAAATGGCAATCAAATTACACTTAGAAAGACAGGACTACCATTGACTCCCGATATGCCCGAAGCAGAGCCGTTCTTAAATGCAAGGGGATCCGGCTTTTTTGGACTTTATAATAGGGAAGCTCCGACCCCTGCATTAAGTGTAGGCGGTGGTGCCACCCCAACCGGTGAAGTTCTCGAGCAAGATGGTGTTCAATACTCTAAATACTCAGACGGAAGTTACCGTCCAAATAATTAACAATGGCATTTGACCCAAGCAAACCGTTCAAGGTTGTTTCTTCGTCTCAGTTCAATCCAAGTAAACCTTTCACAAAGGTAAGTGAAGAACTCGAAGAAGACATCATAGTAGAGGAACCATCCTTTGAGGGTATAGCTCCGGAGCCGGAGCCAGAGCAACCCGTTGTAGCTGAAGATGACTCGTTTAAGTTATCTGATGTGCCTCGGCAACTTGCGGCTGGTCTTGTGGGAGATTTTAAAACATCAGTCGGGGGAGCCATAGAGCAAAGTGCTGACTCCCGAACCTTGGATGACCCTTCCAAGATTTACATGGCACAAGCAATGATGATGTCCGGCGGTCGTGCCGGTCCGTCATTCATACAGCCACCTAAGGCGGTCCGCGATCTCACTGAGGAATACACACCTCAGAAGAGGGCAGAAATGAGGAAGGAACAGTATGAGTATGCTGGTCAACTTCGTGATGATGCTAACAAAATGAGCGAGACTCTAGGTGTCAGCAAGGCATTCCAAGAAAGTTTGCCGGGTCAAGTTACAAAAGGCATTGGTCAGTTGTTGGGTCAGGTCCCAACCGGCGGCTTAATGTATCAGTTCAATGCTTACTCTCAGTCAGTTGCTCGAGCAGAAGAAACTTATGGCAAAAAGTATTCTGAATTTACAGAAGAAGAACGAGAAGAAGTTATCCCGGCTCACCTAGCTAGTGCGGTAGGGGGTCTTGTTCTTAATCGCCTTGGTATGCGAGCAGTTGGTGCGGCTGGCAAAAGATTCATGAACGGCAAGGGAATGCTGGACGGAAATGCTGTAGGAAGAATCTTTACCGCAATGCTTGCAGAGGGAACTGAAGAAGCCTCAGAAGCACTCCTCTTTGAGGGGATGGCAAAAATATTTTATGACCAAGAAACCAATTTATTCTCTAGAGAAATGGTTGCGGAATACATCGACAACTTTATTCTTGGTTCATTAGTTGGTGGAAGTTTTCGTGGAGGGGTCGAGGGGGCTAGCTTTGCCGGTGAAAGACTATTGGGAATTAATGATGAGGGAGACTTAGATCCTCAGGGAGTTATTGTTGTAGGACAAGTTCAACTTGATCCAAAGACTCGAGCTAACTTAATCACTCGACCCAGAATCAGGGCAACCTATGAGACCGAGGACGGGCAGGCTAACTCAGTTGTTGTTTTTGCTAATAACGATCAGGAGGCACAAGAAGTTTTAAACAAGGAGTTAGAAAAAACCGGAGAGGTTTTATCCAGCAATCCAGTTACATATGAAACAATCGTTGGACCGGAGTCTTCACAGCAGGAGTCAGACCCAGAACAGGAATATGAGCCGGGGGTAGTTCCCACCGATCTGGATCCTGACACATCGTCAGCTATTGACGGGATAGTCCGTGATCTTATTGATGTTGAGGGCGAACAATTTTTAGATGACAAGGTAGCTGAGACCGAACTTATACTTGGACCAACAGCCGCAGAGTATATGCTACAAGAGGGGCAACGATATGCCCGGTATCGCTTGGCACAGGACGGACTAGAGGCGGAGGGTATCGATGTTACCGAAGCCCGTGCTGATACTGACAAGGCTAATGCCGCACGGACTCAAGACGAAGCCAGACGTAGACAGCTTAATCAATTTAGAGCTGGTCGTAAGTTAATTAAATTACAGGATAAAAGAAAATCTCTAGAAAGAAAAAGTCGTAAAATAGCTCACAAGATAGATGAGGTATCCTTTGATATTATTCAAGGAAACATCACCAAGGAGGAGGCTAAACAGGTAAAGGATTCCCTGTTGGATCAGCAGAGCAAGGCGGATTCTCAACTTTCAGCTCTTGATTCGTCCATAGAAAATCAAAAGCCATTGGTCACTGAGGGTATTAAAAAAGTTCAGGACAAGAAAAGGAAAGCAAAGGGAGTCATAGAGAAGGTCTTCGATAAGACCTTGGCTCCGGTTACCGAAGTTTTAGGCAAGGCGAGTGGTCGAGTCAAAGGTCTGTTCCGCAACTGGGAAAGAAATACATCTGATCGTGTATTAAAAATACAAGAGCGACTTAAGGACGGATACAATAAACTATCTGAACTAAAGAAAAAGAATCCAGCGAAATACCGTGAGCTAGTTCGGTTACTATCGCTTGACCCGGATGATCCGGCTGGCAGAGAATCCGCCGACGAACAAGCGGACTTAGATCAAGCACAGGAACAAGAACAATCACAACAAGAAGGTCAACCCATTCCGGTTGGTCAGATTAACACTGACGGTTTCAATAAGCCCGGATCCAGCAATACGGAAACAAACGGAACTATTCTTGATCAGTTTGGAAATGTAATCAACGAGGGAACAATGTTGCCAGTAACTGATCCGGAGCCAAGTCCCGGATCGTCGGCACCAATACCGGGAATCAAGGGTGCCAAATTACCCAAGTCACTAGGTAAGCCCCGTGTTAATTACGGACGTGTCTCGATTAACTTCGAGAGTGACGTTGACCGTGCACTCTACATTGTCCGCCCGGATGGTAAGTCAGCCCGAAAGGGTGAGTTCATGAACTGGCTTACAAATACTTTAGGCATTAGCCAGAAGGATGTATCGGAAATGAGCCGGGAGCTTGTTGCAAAAACAAAGCTAGCAGGCAAGCAGGCACTAAAGAACAATCAGTCAGAGATGAATATCAGTGCATCTCAACGTCTTGTTCAGTCGCCTCGACCTGATAATTATTTAGCAGAACTCTCTGAGACTGCACGAAATGCATTTAACTTTGTCCGTGTTGCATTCCCCAATGTAGAAATTATTGTTGGCGGAACACTAGCCGAAACCCGGGCAAACATTGTTCAGACACTTAAGGGCAAGGTAGGTCTCAAGCAGGCTACTCAAATAGCCGACAGCTTTACTGACATGGACAACGGTCAAGCCGTATTCGTTGGCAATAAGCCAGTTGCAATTATTGTTAATGATTCGACAGCTAACTCAACTACTGTCGCTCACGAGACATGGGAACTAATATTGAATCAAGCATTTAAAAATGATCCGAAACGTCTCAAGGAGTTACAACAATCCATTGACAAACAACTACGTGCCTCTGGATTTAGTTTACTAGCTGATCAGCTAAAGGGATTCTCTGACCAGTATGATGGAGACATTCGTTACTCTGAATACCTTGCGGAGTTCGGTGCAATTTTAATTGACGGAGGATTTAATCCCGATGCATTGAACACCCAGCAGAAGGGTGTCCTTGCTCAGATCAAGAAGATCATCAACGGATTCTCTAGAGTTCTTGTCGGCAAGCAAATGTTCTTAGCTGATGCAAGTGCTGACAATGTTATGGAAATGTTTGTTAATGTAGCAAGCAAAGTAGCACGGGGAGAAACTGACGTTGCTATTGAACAGCAGGAAGCTCAATCGGAGTCTGACCTAGGAGATGATATCAGCACTCGAAGTCAGTTGGATTCACGTTTGACTATGCCTTCGGAACCGAATGTTCCCAAGTCAGAGATATTACAAAAATCAGCAGGACAACGAGGCGAGGCTGTAATGAAAAAGGCAAGGATCCTGATGGATAAATATCCTAATGCCTTGACTGACCGAAACCAATGGGTCGCCCTGATGTCTCGCATGACGGGCACACGGATCGAAGATCCTAAAACTGGAGAGATCACCGTTCCTAGATTTCCTGAAGGCTTGTCCAAGTTGACATCCGTTGAGGGTGTCCTTAATGCACTCACTGAGGTGTCGCCTGAGCAACGTAGGCTAGCATCCGAAGGACTAAAGGGCGGAGAAACAATCCGCAATATGTTTGAGAACGGTGAGTTCACACAGGCTGAAGCGGCACAATATTTCCTATGGAATATTCTTTCAATCGGGATTAGCCCTTACCCACAGGAGTCAGCATTCATGCACGTCATGGAAAATGGGATCATTGATTTCATTGATAGTGCTATTGACGGCAAGTTCCTTACCGGGGAAATGGTTGAGATAATGGTTCCCAAAAAGGAGAAGGGCAAAACAATCAGGAACAAGAAGGGCGAGCCAATCATGGTGCCGGGAGAGATTGACTCTGGATTGCTTAATTACTACAACTGGATCGACAAGGTTCTGACTAAGGGGTTGCCCGGATCCGGTGCCAAATCCAACCTTCGTTCATTCGGAAGTAGCTTTTTGTCCAAGGCGGCACTCGAGGTTAAAAACGGAGAGTTTGCCGGCATGACCCGGATGGAAGGTCTGTATGAATTATTAGCTGACAAGGACACACCAACCTTAGAGCTTCGCAAGAAGTGGCAGAACTTTGCTACCGGCATGAGCTTTAATAATAAGATCTTTGACTTCATCTTGTTGACCACCGGTCGTCAGGATTTATATGTCATTGATAGAGTCCGGACCGAGGATTTCTGGGATGCAACTATGCTCAGAGAAGAGCTTGGATTAAAGGAGGACTCATCTATTTATGACGGGGCTGAATTAGTCCGGGGCAAATCCAAAGCCGCAGGATACAGCAAGATTCTAGATAACATTAGCGGCATGGTAATCAATGAGATTGCCGTTCGTCAAACAAGGACAGCCGTCCAAGAAGCATACAAACAACTAGGTGTTACTGAGTCTGCGGACGTTGGCAGGTTCCATTGGGAAACTTGGGTAGCAACTTCCGGGCAAGAGGTCAGCCACGGATCCATTGATGCGATCATTCAGATTAAAAAATACGGTGACATCAAACGTGCCGCCGTTCGTGAAGGCAAGTATGGAAAGTGGGATTTCAACTTTCAGTATATCAAAGAAAGAGGAAAGCCAGATAGATTTGAGTTCATTGACAATGATGGAAATACTTATGTTTTTAAGTTTGACACATCCAAGAAAATTCAAAATGAAATAAAGAAACAAAATGATACAAAGAATTATAACCCCGAACATCGGTTCATATTAAAGGATAAAAATGGCAACATCATCAAAAGGAAAACAGACAAGAGCAAAGACTTCACCCTTACCAAGGGCTGGTATGACTACGATGGGGTCGATACCCAAGCCTACTTCAGCTACCTTGAGTCCCAAGCAGAAGAAGTTGTCCCATCATCTAATGTCATTGACGATCAGGGCATCGTAGTAAAACGTCAACGTAACTATCGGACACCGGTCGAAGGTGTCACTTATGTTAATGAGGATCCGGACGAGATCCTTAACGTCAGCCAAGACGAACGTAACCAGTATCGAAACTTTGATCCTGACACAGGTTTGCCCCGGACTAAACGTAAACGTAACTACATCCTTAAGCCGCAGGCACTGCAATTAAAGGAACTCGAGCAAGAGCTTCTAAAGAATCCGGGCAACGGAATACTTAAGGCTCGTGTTCAAGCGGCACGAGAACGGTATAGTAAATTAGCCGGACTAGTTCCCGGTTCGTCAGAGGTGGTAATGCCTATTACCCTGTTCACCGAACTCCCTTACGTTCCTACACTTAAACAAGTTTCTTATTCGCTGAATAAGAATAAGACTAAGTTAGGATATAACCCAATCCTTGGTGTAAATACTCAGATTGAGGATGGCACCCCGGTAAGCCTACGTCTTGATATACCTGCTTATGATAATTATGATACGTGGGTTGTGTCCGTTCATGATGCAAGCAGGGAAATGGGAGACTCAATAGGCTATGCTCCATTTGCTCGTATCACTAACGTAAACTTCTTCAGTATGCCTGATGCCGCCCTGAACATAGCGGCAGGAAGAGCGAAGGGAACCATTGCACGTATGCATGGTAGCTTTGTGAATGACAACCGGGATAACATTATCAAAGATGCTGAAACATTTTTAGCTGACGAGTCATGGACACAGGTTGGAATGAATCCGGAACGTGCATCTTACTTCTACAATAAGGCAAGCGGAAAGCCAATCATCTCCGCCGACGAAGTTATACAAGTCGGTGCATTGGTCCTAGCAAAGAATGCCGTTACCGTTAACCCGGACAACCCCCGGGTATACCAAAGGTTTAACCCAGATGCCAAGGTTCGTATTCGTTTCCAAAAGAAGACAACCACCATTGATCCAAAGAAACGTGCCCAATTAATTTCTCGACGTGACAAGCTCCTACGTGAGGAAGGTCTGTATGATTGGTTCCATAAGGATGTCCGTGAGGTTCTTAATTCTTTATACGATGAGGCTCAATCAAGGGGCATGGATCTTGACTACTTACGTGATTACTTCCCACGTAAGATCGAAGACTTTGAAGGGTTAAGGAAAACTCTCGGCATTACGGACAGTCAGTCCGACACAATCATTAGCTTAATCAACAAGCAACGTGAGTCCAAGGGGCTTCCTCCGCTTAATCCAAATGACCGTGCAGTTGCACTAGAGAATTACATTCGCCGGAACATGAACTCGCTTCCAGCTGGTGCCAAGATACCCGGTAACCTAAAGCCACGGGACGTAGATCTCATCACGGATGAGATGCTGGATTATTATCAAGATCCTGTTCAAGCACTTAGCAACTATGTGATTGATATGGTCACGGCTATTGAGACACGTAAGCTAGTGGGCACCCAGAAGTTTGATGGTGAACGTATCACCGGAACTCTTGGCTTGCAGATGGAACGAATGAGGCAGGTCGGAGACTTGAGCGATCAAGATATGTCGGACATAACCACCATTGTCTCGAAGCTATTTGGTGCAAAGAAAAGTGAGAACCTTGCATTGCAAGATCTGCGGACACTTACCTATCTGGGACTTTTGAATGACGTAAGTTCTACGATGACTCAGCTAAAGGATTTGGCTATGAGCTTCTACAGATACGGTGTGTTCAACACTGTTCGTGCAACTATGGACGACAAGATTTCGCTTGAGGACATAGGTAAGGCAGGCAAAAGCATCACTACTGAAATCGAAGCCGCACCCGAAAGGTTCTTAGCTCAGTCATTGAACTTCATTCATTCAAAGATGACGGGATTTCGTCAACTGGATGCCAAGATGAAAACCGTTGCACTAAATGCGGGGTATAGGAAAATGCAGAAGGCGGCTAGATCCAACCCGGATTCTACAGCTTACAAGAAACTGGTTTCAAAGCTCAAGTTCATGCAGGGTGACCAATACGTTTCTACTATAGCGGCACTAAAGGCTGACACCAAGAATGATTATGTGATGGAAGCTCTCTATAATGAGCTAGCAGATGTCCAACCTATTGGTCGCTTGGAGATGCCTGAGCTTTACAACGGAAGTCCTAATTCACGTATCTTCTACTCGTTGAAATCATTTGCTATTGTGCACTTTAGTTTCTTCCGCCAAGAGACTCTAAACAAAATTGCGACACCGGGATCCAGACTGGAAGGTATGGAGAACCTGTTTAAATTTATGATAGCATTGCTATCAGTAGGTATTCCGGTTGATGCACTCAAGGACTGGCTGTTTGGTCGTCCGTTCTACATCGAAGATGCAATTGTAAACAATATGCTTCAGACTATGATGCTCAACAAGTATACGGTTGAGAACTTCCGAACCGAGGGACCGCTAAATACTGCCTCTGGTTTTGTTGCCCCGGCACTGACAAGTATATACAACGGAATAGATAAGTCCATCCGGTCCGGGAAGCCAAGCTCCTTCCTACGAAACCTTCCGTGGAAGGACTTCTACTACTTCCGGTTCACCGAAGCTGGACGAGATCAAGTCCGCGAAAGAAAACAATTCAAGGCATTTGAGAAGGGACAGTTCCCCGTTCCACCTCCGGGTCAGAACATTGGGATTATTCCTGCAAAAGATCCGTTTAAGTTGGAGATGGATTTAGACAAAGCACTCGTTGATCCCCGGTTGCTTGACAGTAAGTTCCGGTTGTTCTAAACGTAAAAGCCTCACCCCTGAATTAACAAGGGTGAGGCTACCACACACTGGAGATTTAACTAGGTCTAAGAGCAGACCTCGTGGGCATCACTGCTAGCACTTACTCCGGTATAGATTATATCACTTGGATTCTTTGGTAAGAGCTTCTTTGATGTGGGATTTCTCCTGCTGTAGCTCGTGCCTCCGTTCCTCGAGTCTCTCTATTTGATAAGAGACCATCCGTGATTCTGCCCGGATCAAATCAATCCGGACCTGAAGTCGTTCTATATTAGTATCATTCATCTATATTTATATAGTCCATCTTGAGGGAGTTGTCAAGTATATCCCGGAGGTGCCTCCGCATGAATCGACCCCGGTTACTCTCCTCTTGGATACGTTTGCTTACACGTTTGATCCCGTGAGTTACTGATGATCTTTCCCGGTTAAGTATCCGGCTGATATTTTCGTGCGAGTATCCGCACTTGTGCATAAGGAATGAGCAGATGTCCCGGGCATAGGATGCCTTCTTTGTTCGACGGGTGCCCGATATTATTTTTACAGTTATGTCACACGAACTGCTTACTGCTTCAAGTATTTTATATTTATTATTCATTAGTAGAATCTTCCTGTTACGTGGTAGAATTTAAAGTATCCGATGGTGCCTCGTTCGCCTTCACGATTCTTAGCTATCTTATACTCAAGGTTTGTGTATGGTCCATTCGAGTCCGCCATCTTTGAATCCTCGAAGTTACCCTGTTGTGGATACATGAGAAGGACAACGTCCGCATCATTCTCAATGTCTCCGGAGTCCTTTAGATCATAGATGTCCAAGCCTCCGTCTCGCTTGGCACCCTCACGATTGACTTGTGCCAACAGTAGGATACCGATGTTTAACTCAAGGGCGAGTTGCTTAATCTTATGAGAGATGTTTGCAATGCCTTCCGCCTTGCCAACCTTCCCGGAATTAAACGGGATGAGCTGAAGGTAATCAATCACGGCTAGCTTTACACCTTGCTTGTCCACTAGCTTACGTAGTTGAGATGCAAGATCCTCCGCTGACTTAACACTATGACTGGTGTATAGGGGAACCGAGTGAAGTGTGTCGATTGCTTCATCAACCTTCTTCATGTTCTCCTCTGATATAACACCATCACTTATCTGCTTGATGTTCACCCCGGCTAGGGTCTGAGTCATTCGTTTAAACAACTGCTTCTGTGGCATCTCCAAAGAGAATACAGCACAGGGTGCATTGTTGTGAGTGACTGACTTGAGTGCTATGTTAAGAGCCAAGGCTGACTTACCGCATGATGTGGGTGCCGCGAGGGTAATCACCTCGCCGGGTGCTATGCCCCGGTTGCCTAACTGCTGGTCGAGTTTACCAATGTGAGTAGGCAATGCATCCGTAACAAACTCTCCGGCTAGCATCCTCCGGAACTCATCCTTAATCTCCTCAGCAGTTGAGCTTAAGTCATTCGGCTTCTCTTGGGTGAAGTGAATCCGGTTAACCTCTGAGTCAACTGTATGCTTAATGTTCTCAGCCAGATCTGACTGAGCTATTATGCTTTCGGTTGCGACCCGGTATGCCCGGTTCATCTTACGTAGGTTCGACTTCTCCCGGACAATCTCTGCATAGTGTTTCATCTGCAAAGAAGTTTGGACCCGATCCATAATACTGTAGATGGATGTTATCCCACCTACGGTATCAAGGTTCCTGTCCCGGGTTAGCTGTTCGGACAAGTGTATCTCGTCCACCGGCAGGCTAGCATTTACTAGCTTACCTATGGCATCAAAGATGCACTGGTTCCTATTAGTGAAGAAGTCTTCAGCCGTTAGTAATTCGGTAACAGAATTGTAGTTGGCTGGCGAGTCATCAAGAAGACAGCAAGCTATGACAGCTTCTTCTGCTTCTGCATTATGTGGTAGATTTTCTATTTCGTTCATCGCTTAAGATGAAGTCCATAGACCGCAGGCATTGACCCAAATACTTAATATTTTCTTGCTCTTTCTTAGGTATTTTTTGTGTGTCAATCTCTTTATGTAACTTGTTTCCAAGTTGAACTGCATCGTGTATGGCTTCTAATATTTGCATAGTTGTTTTGTGTCTCATGTAGATAAATAAATGTAGCCCCAACACCTTGTCGAGGCTACATTCTATTTTATCATGAAGTTAATTAGAGTCTCGTTCGATCATCCCTAGGCTGATGAGGCTGTAGCCAATCAGGTCCCGGTAGATGTCACGAACTGTGTCCCCTTTAGTATCAAGGGATAACTCTCCGTCCTTGCAAAAGGCTTTAAGCCTTTGAAATTTATCCTGCATCCGGATAGCAACACCAACTAACGGATCAATGCCGAACTCCTCTGACCCATCGAAGTTAGCAAATGGATTGTCACATCCCTTGCCTCCGGTGTAGTCAGAGTTCTTGGCTCCGGTCAGTGCCAGTATCTCCTCGATCTCGTCACGGCGGAAGTCTTCCCACCATACCTTATCGAAGTTGATGTCATCCAGTTCCACTTATTAAAATGGGTCTGAGTTAACGGCTGGACTGCTGTTCTCTACTGACTCATCCTTTGGATTGACAGCGAGTGATAGGAACTTGACACCGGACTTAGCATCTTTCTTCCATGCTTTAATCCAGTAGTCAACACCACCCACGTTAATTGATCCACGTAGATCGGGGTGAGTATCTTTTTCCTTGCGGTCATTGGGGAACAGTGCTCCGCCGTTAGTGTTATCGTATTTCTTTTCCATTATATTAGCTCCTCTAAGCTAGGTGTTTTTGTTTTTGGTTTGTTTGATGTGCCATGTGTGTTCAGGGCATCCGGATCTTTCGTATCATCGATAGCGAACAATCCGTTAAGAGCATACTTCCGGGCATAGCTTGATGCTGACCCGGTAATCTGTGCCTCGTCCATTCCCTTCTTGGACTCAGCCTCACGTGCAAATGCATGAGAAGCTATAGCCTGTTCGGAATCGTTGTCAGCTAGGGTTGCCGAAGCACGAACGTAGACACGTCCGGCTACCTCTACAATCTCATCGCTTACTACAAGAGAGCATCCCCACTCGCCAAGCAAAGGCTTGACTGAATTTAAGATGTCCTCTGCTGATCGGTAGTTGTATCCACCGAACTTATTTGTCTGCCCCTTAGGGGCTTTAAGCGATCCTTGAATCGCTGATAGTTTAACCCGAAGGTTAGGTTTAGTTACTTCGTCTTTCATTATTTAGTGTATATGGTTTTAACTAAGGTTCGATACAAGGCTGAACGATCATTCACATTCTTGCAACAACTTATTTCACTTTTTTTCGCACCCATTTTTTGTAGTGCAAATTCTTGCTCCTCCTTGTTGAGGTTCCGCTTGAACCTAGAGGTTAATTGTTTGATACCAACCGGGTGAAGTATCCCGGATGCCGGTGCCTTAAGATACTCAGCTATGTTCAACAAGACCTGAGGTAAATCCTTTGGGTTACCCCGGCAAATACTGCGGTGAATGTTTTCAATCTTACCCAGCATGGTGTTAGCTTCCCGGCTGATCACCGCCCTGATCTCTCCGTTGAGATGATCGTGGTCAACTACTAAGTCATCAGTCACCCGGTTAAGGATAGGGCACCTGCCCGGGGCATTCTCTTTTCTCCATTGGGCTAACTTGTTTTGGGGAACGTAAGTCATTAGGATGAAGGGGAAATTTCCTGAACTGATAGTATGGTAAGGGTTGCATTCTTCTTGGTGGTGCAGTTGCCCTGCTTGTCCGGCTTACCCTTGCACACATATCCGATTGCTTGCCCGGCATCACGTGCCCACTTCTCAGTGCAACCAACGTAGTCCTCCGGCATATCGCCGTGCTTATACTTTATCTTGTATAGGTTCATAGTGGTAGGTGAACATACTGCTTGCCATCGTCCCACTCCTGAACCGTTAAGCCAGTCAGCTTCTTCTGTAGTGCCGGGAACGTAAGGAAGTGAGGGTCTTGTCCCTTGAAACAAAAGGCTAGGAAGAATCCGCACTCACCCTTGAACTGTTGCTCGAACTGAGAGTAGATGAATAGGTCAATGAGCTTAAGGCGAGGTGTTCCCTTCACGTGTATCCAACTCAACTGTCCCTTGTCGTTCTCAATAAGGTAGTCCGGGATGTGCCTCATCGTAGGATGAATCATCCAGAACTTTTGGATCTGATCCTGCTTCTCGTCGAAGCCAGTCCGGTAGAACTTAACTCCTTTCCGGGTGCAGTAGTCCTCGAACACGTCCTCTCCAACTCTGCCCTTGCATCTGTTTTCGTATGTATCTTGTGCGGTATTATTCATATCATTCAATGGTTATCTCTAGGTCAAAGTCATCAAACAGAATAATAAAATTCTCTGATTGCATACCTATAATGTTATAGTCAACCCACTCCATGGCTTCGCCTTCGCCCATGCCTTCTACTACAAAATGATTAAGCAGTTTGCCGTAATCATAGATCAAGTATCCCCGGACATCTGTTCCGATTATACATTCATCCAACCCGTCTAAGCGGATCGGTTCTTCATTCAGGTTATCATTCGGTGCTATCATAAATTACATTCGGGTTAGCCAATAAAGCTTGGATGCATTCTTAAAAATTTGTATCCCTTTATCGCAGTCCTCCGGTGCCCACTCCTTGTGGTAGTGCTCGCACGTTTCGCTGTCAACCACTACACTTATGCAAGCAGGCAGGTAGTCCAACTTGTGGTGCCGGCGAATGATGTCCGCCTCAATGGCTAGCTGGTAGCAGTCCTTTGGATAAGTCTTAGCCTTACCCTTAGTATTAGTCCGGCACTTGTAGTCAGCTAAGAATACTAAGTCGTCGCTGTCCTTGCCAATGAAGTCAATTGATCCGGCGGTCTTCACCCGGTTACATTTAACTAGGTGCTCAGTAGCTAGAGGTGTGACTCCCTCATCCTCAACCCAGTCAAGGAAGGCGGTGGCATGGTCGCTCCATGCTGTCTCAACTCTTGTCTCTCGTCCCGGCTCAAGGTAAGTGTGCTGAAGCTGATCCTCTATCTCCTTGTGAACGGCGGTGCCGAAGTCACTTGAATACATTATGTCCCCGGTTACCGGGTGCTCCCGGGTGCCATAGCAAAGCTTCTCTAGTTCCTGCCAAGGAAATGTTGGGTGCTTCCGGGCTAGGTCAGTGATCATTCGGGGTCGATAGATGGCATCAAGGAAAGGGTCTTTGATCAGTCCAAGGATGGTGGTAACGGATGGGTAAACTTTGCTTTGCTTACGTGCCTGTGCCGGTGTGGTCACATCAAGGCAAAGGAAGGGGTCTTGTTTGCAGTCGTAAAAATGAGCCATGCCTACATGAAGCATGACTCATTAATTACTGTCAACCTATAACTCATCCATCTCAATGATGTGAGTGAGGCAGTCCATCAATGACTGACCACTCTCTCCGCTAAAGAATGTGATGCCGTTCCTCCTCAGATCCCATGTCTTCCCGGCTATCGGGTGAATTGATATTTGATTATCATTAAGATACTTAATGGCTTGTCGTGCATCGATAGAAGGCAGGGGCATCTTGGGATCGAGAACATACTCATCTCCTTGCTCCAACTCTCCGACATAACAATCAGTGAAACGTCCCTTGCTTGTTAGCTTGGACACCATCTCATCTTGAGCCATCCGGCTCGCTCCCCCTTCGGGGTATGTGTGTATTTTTATTCGCATAATTTTATCCGGCTGATACTAAACATTCATATTGAAAAGGGCAATCATGATCGTCTCGATAATCATCTACGGACTTCATGACCAGACCATCGTGGTAGTTCCAGACTCTCTCTCCCTTGAATCCCATGCCGGGTTCAAAGTAAGTAAGCTCAAACCTTAGAGTAGGAAAGACAGAAGACATAGCAATCGATACACGATTGTTGAACGTCTCCCATGCCGTGTTGAATTGGTAAGAGATTTCTCCCTCGCCGTGGTGGTCTTCGTCCATGAGCACACACTCGTAGGCTCCCCACTTGGTGCCCCAGTTTTCTATGCACCAGTCATATCCCATTGGCTCGCCCGTTGCTAGGGCTGAGTAAGGCATGGTTAATTCCCTGCCCCTGTTGCACCACTCAGGGTGAAGGAAGTGGGAAAGCTCGAGGTCGTTCACGATCTCCGGCTTGTCTGACCCCTTCCAATGTATGCCGGTGCCACGGGCAAATCGGATGAAGTCTTTGATGGACGGGGAGTCTCCCCGTATTACTAGTTCGTTGGCTACGTGATTAGGCATTAGTTGAATTGGTTGATGATGATTTGAACTGTGATTAAAACCAAAGCTCCCAGTGCAGAGCAGGCTAAAACTATTGAAGAAAAAAGGACAGCATCTCCGCCCTTGTATAGGTCTTTATCTTTTTTGTTATTCATAATTTAGTATGTGGTTTCTTATGTGCCCCATCGGATACTCCGACTGGGCTTCTTATGTATCACCTCGTTTTGAGGTGGGTGTCAAGCCTTAAGAATAATTTTCTGAACAGAAGACTCCAAGCTCCCGAATGTAGTAATGATAGTGATTGGTTCCGACACACTCCCTTAAGATAGGGTAGTCATTGTCGGATGCCTTCCGGAAGTATGACCGCCACCTGATGGCTTCCTCATCGCTACTTGAGTGAGGGTAAAGCGACAGGTGAGTGGTTGCTCCCTTCTCAAACTTGCGGGCTAAGTAAGACTCTTCAGTGGTGTAGTTCCACCCGTATTTTGGTGCCTCAGCAAAGTCTAAGTCTTCCTCAAAGACCCGAATGATCTCGCAGGTATCGTTGTCATCAGTCAGCCAGACGTTGTTGTTCTCCTGCTTGATGACGGTGCCGAAGATGTGAAGGCGATCCTCGAAGCGGTCGCACTCCTTGTTCCTTACGTGGTGCACGTAGTCCCATGCCTTGAACTTAGGTGATGGCTCCGGCTTGTCCCAGTGCGACTCGTAAACTTTACGAACGAACTCTATGGCGGCGAGCACCTTCTTGACATGAAGGTCAGACCGGTCATCTCCCAGCACGGATACCTCCGCTTCGGTGGTGATTATTTCGAGGGCTTTAATTAATTTTTTGTTCATTATATTTGTGTGGTTTTTTGAGTGAGTGTTTATAATACGTGAATAGATTAGTGGGTGTCAAATTAATTTTCAGTTTTCTTGACCTCCCTAAGATTGTCTTCGGTGTCAAAGTAGAAGTCAGTCCAGTGAGAGGTGCCACCAGTGGTGACTCGGGTAAACTTTTCTCTCAGTGAGATGACCTCAATCTCCTCGTCTGAAACTGATTTAACTTGAGCGATAATTTGCGATACGTTGCTCATGATTCTGAACCCCCATTTGCTTCCCAGATTATAGCTCTATGTAGCTGTCTGTTGGTCGCTAGCTCGTGGGCTTTGGCTTCCTCCTTGGCGAGCCAGTCAAGGCATCGGTCATATCCCAGTTCTATCAATAGCATACGGGCATGGCTAGCCTCCTCTTCGTTCTTGAATACTACCTTACTTAGGTCATCTATCAATGCTATGCTACTGCACCCGTAGTAGTTCGGGTAGTTCTCCTCGAGGAAGCTGGCATTTTCTGTGATCAGTTCGAGTGCAAGTTCGGCACGTCCCCCATCCATGGGGTCGTTGCTGTCCCTTGTTATTTCGGTGTATAATTTTTTGAATAGTTTTTCGTTCATAGTATTAGGTGCTGTGTGTGTGAGTTGTGGGTGCCCCCAGAATGGGGGCTGACCCGTTGTGAGTGGTTAGACATTCGTGATTAGATCAAAGGCTTTCTGAGCCTCCCTAGATGCCTTAAAGATAAGCTTCTTGTCCGCCTTGAGCACGTCCGCCCAGTTCTTAAAGTAAGCTTGAGAATTTTCCTCAGTCTTAGCGAAAATGCCGTGAGCATTTGAGAGGAAGGAAGCGGTCAACTCAGCGACCAGTTCCTCCTTGGCATAGGGATCTGACCCGAAGGTTGCAGGCTCGAGGCGATCAAGCCGTGAGCTGTGCCCCGTGCTGTGTGCCATCTCGTGGAAAAACGTGTGGTAGTATTCCGCAGGGCTGTGAAACTGAACGAGTGCAGGCATCTTGAGGTGATCAAGACTAGGATTGTAGCAGGCACGATTACCGCCCTCACTTGTCGCAATGCCCTCATTGCCTACCCACTCCTTGACTGTCTCAAGACAGGCTTTAAATTCGGGTGTGTCACCGCCCTCTACTGATTCGGTCACCGCAGGCACCTGCTCGACTTCCTCTTTGAGGTCGGTCTGATCTTGATTGAAAGCGGTTGAATATTTTTCATACATCACTTTCTTGATCTTGCCAGCCCGTGCCATAGCCTCGAGTGTTGCCATGCTGTGGGGCTTCCCCGGTATGAGCTTCTTGCCCAGTTTACCACCGGCACCATGTTGGAAAAATAGCACCCCCCAGTAAACTACCGGTGTGCCCTTCTCCCCTTTTTGAAC
>TARA_R110002050_G_scaffold65938_2_pt1 | contig 23818 bp, 19 predicted proteins | sample TARA_R110002050 | Tara Oceans TARA_R110002050 (sample SAMEA4396988) | marine metagenome | biome: Polar Biome; feature: [DCM] deep chlorophyll maximum layer (ENVO:01000326); material: water (ENVO:00002006), including particulate matter (ENVO:01000060) such as... | depth 25 m
CTGTTCATTTTTTTCTTTTTCATTTCTATTACTGGTCTTCTTTTAGGTTGGAAAAAGCATAGTGGAGGAGTAATTCTGTCTAAAACTTATAAAGGCACTTCCACTGATTTAAAAGATTGGCTACCCGTAGATAGTTTACATAGCATTGCCAACACCTATATCTTGGAACATGTATCGCCAGAACTATCCACCAAAATAGATCGCATAGATATTAGAAAAGAAAAAGGTATCGTAAAATTTGTATATGAAGATCATTATTGGGGTTTACAACTAGATGGGGCCACAGGTACTGTCTTACACACCGAACGCCGGTATTCTGATATCATTGAACATATTCATGATGGTTCCATTTTAGATGATTATTTAGGTACAAGTGATAATCAAATAAAGGTATTCTATACTACGGCAATGGGTCTTGCCCTTTTACTTTTTACCATTACAGGCTTTTGGCTTTGGTATGGACCTAAGCGAATGCGTAAAAATAATGCAAGTACTTAAAAATTAGGCTTAGCTTTGAAATCTTCAATAAGCTATAAAGACATGCCAGAATACAAGAAAAAAGATACCTTACAAAAGCCTAGTTTACACTCAAGAAATAAACATACCGGTCGTTATGATCTTAGGGCACTAAAGATGGTCAATCCAGATTTAAAACCATTTGTAGGCAAAAATAAACACGGTAATTTATCTATTGATTTTTTTAATCCAATAGCAGTAAAAGCTCTGAACAAGGCATTACTTATGGCAAATTACGGTATTGAATATTGGGACATACCAGATGGTTTTTTATGTCCGCCAATACCAGGTAGAGCAGACTATATACACCATATTGCAGATGTTTTGGCAGACAGTAATCATGGAACTTTAGTCAAAGGCGATAAAATTAAGTGTCTAGATATTGGAGTAGGTGCAAATTGTGTATATCCAATAATTGGAAACAGCGCCTATGGTTGGTCTTTTTTAGGTTCGGATATTGACTCAAAAGCCATTAAGGCGGCACAAAAAATTGTAGAAAACAACGCCAATCTAACTGGTAAGGTAAAATTTAGATTACAAGAAAAACCTGAGCATATATTTTCTGGAATTTTAAAGGCTGATGAAAAAGTAGATTTCACTATATGCAATCCGCCATTTCATGCGAACCAAGCCGAAGCCGAAGCTGGAACTTTGCGTAAATTGAGCAATTTAAAAAAGAAGCGTATTAAAAAACCGGCTCTTAATTTTGCAGGGCAAGGAGGAGAGCTTTGGACCGATGGAGGCGAAAAAAGATTTGTATTGAACATGATCAATGAAAGTGCACAGTTCTCAAAAAATTCCGCTTGGTATTCAACTTTGGTAAGTAAACAATCAAATTTAAGATCCTTCTATGACCGACTGGAGAAAATTGGAGCAATTGCCCATAAAACCGTACCTATGGGACAGGGCAACAAAATGAGCAGGTTGGTTGCTTGGACTTTTTTGACCGATGAAGAAATGAAAACATGGGCTGACGAACGTTGGAAAAGCGAATAAATATCAATTTAAAATCATTGAAGTAAAGTCTGGTTTATAATAATACGTTTGTAGCTTTTTAAACCCTTTGTATGATAAATATGACCCGAAGGGCCGATTTTTATTTTAAAATCCCTTAAAATTGATACTATGCCCGGAGAAAGCAATCTTGAAGTACTATTACAAAGTTTAAAACCTAAATTAAACGAAGGGAACTATGTTTTTATAAGTCTCCCCGAAATTGGCCATATTTCAAGAGCTGATATTCTTTTTGAATTTAAAGAAACCGAAGGCATCACCATAATATTGACAAAAGAAAAAGCAGCGCACTATAAATTAGCTTATGAATTCATTGCCTCTTGGATTACAATGACCGTACACTCCGCTTTAGATGCGGTTGGGTTGACCGCTGCAGTTGCCAATGCGTTAACAAAACATAATATTAGCTGTAACGTGGTTGCCGCATTTTATCATGACCATATTTTTGTCTCCACAAAAGACGCTACTAAAGCCATGAGCGTTCTGCAAGAATTTTCTAAGAAATAAGCTTTAACCCAGTTTTTCTAGCGCTGTTTTAATTCGGGCAATACTTTCTTCTTTTCCAACCATTGCCATTATATCAAAAATATGGGGACCTTTCATATCACCAACTAAGAACAAACGTAGGGGAGGCATAACCTTACCAAAAGAAAGTTCTTTTTCAGCGATCCATTCTTTAACTATGGTTTCGCTATTCTCCGATGAAAAATCTTCAATGGATTCTATTACAGAAATCAATTCATTCATGATGACTGCAGTATCTTCTTTCCACTGCTTTTTGGCAGCCTTTGCATTATACTCAGTAGGAGCTACGAAAAAATAATCTGACAGATCCCAAAAATCGGAAACAAAAACTGCGCGTTCTTTTATTAAACTTACCACCTTGGTTACATACTCCAGATTTATCTTATCCTCATCAGTAGTATGCTCTTTCACAATAGGTAAGAAGCTAACAGCCAATTCTGCATTGGCAGTTTCCTGTAAATAGTGTTGATTGTACCATTTGGTCTTTTCTGGGTCAAAACGCGCTCCAGATTTATTTACACGGTCTAAACTAAAGGTATTCACCAACTCGTCTAAAGAAAATAGTTCTTGTTCCGTACCAGGATTCCATCCCAACAACGCCAAAAAATTAACAACTGCTTCAGGAAAATATCCTGATTCTTTGTACCCAACAGAATCGTTCCAAGAAAGAGGAAAAACCGGAAAGCCCATTTTTTCACCATCACGCTTACTCAATTTACCTTTACCAACAGGTTTCATAATCAATGGTAAATGAGCAAATTCTGGAGCATTCCATTCAAATGCCTCATACAACTGTTTGTGTAATGCTAAAGAAGGTAACCATTCTTCGCCACGAATTACATGAGAAATTTCCATTAAATGGTCATCAACAATATTTGCCAAATGATACGTTGGCATACCATCACTCTTAAAAAGAACTTTGTCATCTAGCACATTTGTATCTATCTGTATTGTACCACGAATTAAATCTTGCAATTGCAATTTTTCATCTGGCGGCGTTAAAAATCGAATAACATAGTCATCACCATTGGCCAACCTTTCTTTAACTTCTTCTGGCATTAACGAAAGAGAATTATCCAACTTTAACCTGTTATGCCAGTTATATATAAAAGTTTTACCTTTTTCTTCATGCTCTTTTCTATGCGCATCTAAGCTTTCTGAAGTATCAAAAGCATAATATGCTTTACCATTCGCAATTAGATCATCTGCGTATTTCTTATATAAAGATTTACGCTCGCTCTGTCTATACGGTCCAAAACTACCTTCTTTACCAACACCTTCATCAAAAGGAATTCCGCACCAGTTCAATGCATCAATTATATATTGTTCCGCACCTTCTACATATCTATTTTGATCGGTATCTTCTATTCGCAGAATAAAATCGCCACCATGTTTTTTGGCAAATAAATAATTAAAAAGGGCCGTGCGCACACCGCCAATATGTAATGGTCCTGTAGGACTTGGTGCAAAACGCACACGAACTTTCTTAGACATAATGATTATTTGATTGCGCAAAGATACATAACCAAGTGTTTTTAAATATAGAATACGAAATAGGATTTCACTTAAGTAAAGCGCATATTCACTGTAATAATCAGCATTACAGGATTTTGATTTAACAAATATTTCCCAACAAACCATCTTAATATCCGTTATCTTGGTATAAAAAAGGGCAATTGCAAGACTATAATCACATATTACACAGGTTAAATCAATTTATAAAAAAACATTATACTCAAATTCTTCTGAAGGGAATTTTGCTTTTTATAGCGTTAGGATTTTTGTTTTTCCTCACCATCTTAGCTATAGAGTACTTTCTTTGGTTAAACTCTTTGGGCCGAACGGTATTATTTACCTTGTTCATAGCAGTAGAAGTTCTATTGCTTTATAAATACATTTTAATACCGGTCTTCTATCTTCTTAAATTAAAAAAGGGTATTGGAAATAAAGAAGCCGCAAATATGATTGGCAAGCATTTTCCAGAAGTAGGGGATAAACTCACAAATTTGTTAGACTTAGCAGAAGATTCTGAACAGTCTGAATTATTACTAGCTAGTATTGCACAGCGTTCCAAACAAATGGATTCCGTTCCATTTTCAAGCGCAATTGATTTTAAAGACGCCATCAAATATGTAAAGTATTCTATTATACCGATTGTTATTGTCTGTTTACTTTACCTCACCGGTAGTTGGAGTTCTTTTTTTGGTACATATGAGAGAGTGGTAAATTATGAAATGGCATATGAAAAACCTGCACCGTTTCAATTTCATGTACTTACCGATCAATTAAGTGCTTTGCAAAATGAATCATTTACCATTCAAGTTTACACAAAAGGTAAGGTTAAACCAGAAAATGTGTACATCGTAGTAGACGGTAAAACCATATTGATGCAAAAACAGGACGGGATTTATGAATACATCTTTTCACCACCCATACAATCCACAAATTTTACGTTTTTGGCCAATGAAGTTAATTCAAAATCCTACTCATTAATCGCATTGAAAACTCCTTCAATATTAGATTTTTCAATGGATTTAAAATATCCTACATACCTGAACAAACCAAATGAAACAATCAAAAGTACGGGTAATGCGATTTTACCGGAAGGAACCCAAGTAACATGGAACATTGAAGGAGAAAATACCGAAAAGATTAATCTAAACACAAAAGATACCGTTCAATCTTTTTTAAAAGAAAAAAACACGTTTACAATACAACGGAAAATATACAACGACCTAGATTATGAACTTACCACAACCAATGTAAATGTCAAAAATTATGAACGTTTAGAATACTCGTTCAAAGTAATTAAAGATGCTTATCCAACATTAAAGGTGACCCAGGTTTTAGATTCCTTGAATCCAAATGTTTCGTACTATACAGGAAATGCCAGTGACGATTATGGTCTTTCAAAAATTGAACTTGTTTACTATGAAGTTGGTAAAGAGAATCAACAGCAGAAAATAAGCCTTGCAAAACCCAGTTCAAATTTTGAACAGTTTTACTACACCTTTCCATCAGGTTTGGCATTAGAATCCGGTAAACAATATGCGTTCTATTTCCAGGTAACCGATAACGATGCCGTACACCATGGAAAGGCCATAAAAAGTCAAATATTCCAACAGGTATTATTAAATGAAAATCAACTCAAGAATAAAGATCTTGAATCTCAACAATCACTCATAAAGGATTTAGATAAATCCTTAGAACTTGCAAAACAACAGAAAGAATCCTTAGAGGAAATAAATCAAAATCAAAAAGAGAAAAGTAGTTTAAATTTTAATGATCAAAATCAAATTAAAGACTATTTAAAAAAGCAAGAACAACAAGAGCAATTAATGCAAAAGTTCAGCAAAGAGTTAAAGGAAAACCTAGACAAAGGAAACAAGGATGATAAATTAAACCAATTGTTACAAGAACGATTGGAGCGACAAGAACAACAAGCCAAGAAAAACCAGCAACTGCTAGAAGAACTTAATAAAGTAGCAGATAAAATTAAAAAAGAAGAGCTTACTAAAAAGCTTGAAGAATTAGGTAAAAAGCAACAAAATAGCGAACGCAGCCTAGAACAATTATTAGAATTGACCAAGCGCTATTATGTCACAGAAAAAGCGTCTCAGCTAGCACGCGATCTTGAAGAACTGGCAAAAAAGCAAGAGGAACTTTCTAAAAAGAATAAAGAAGAAAATAGTTCAATTAAGCAGCAACAATTAAATAAAGCGTTTAATGAATTATCCAAAGAAATGGATGGGCTAAAAAAGGATAATGAAAAACTAAAAAAACCAATTGATTTAAATTTAGACACCAATAAAAAAGAAGCTATTAAAGAAGATCAGAATGAAGCTTTAGACGAACTACAAAAACAAGAAAATTCAGAATCAAAATCAACCTCGGAAAGCGATCAAAATAGTGCTTCAAAGAAACAAAAATCCGCTGCGCAGAAAATGAAAGAAATGAGTGAGCAGCTCAGCTCATCTTCTTCCAGTAGTAGTGGAGGATCATCAGTAGCCGAAGATGCAGAAATGCTAAGACAAATATTGGATAACCTTATTATTTTTTCATTTAAGCAAGAATCTTTATTTGATAAACTATCGGCTAAACAAGACCAAGATCAAACGCAATACTCACAAACAGTTCGTGACCAAAATGAATTAAGAGGGTTATTTGAACATGTTGACGATAGTCTTTTTGCCTTGTCTTTACGACAAGCAGAACTTTCAGAATTCGTAAATGAACAAATTACCGAAGTATATTATAATATTGATAAATCTTTAGAAACAATGGCAGATGGACAATTGTTTCAAGGAATTTCACATCAAAAATATGTATTGACCGCTTCAAACAGCTTGGCAGATTTTTTAGCAAATGTTATGGATAACATGCAAGAAAGTATGCAAATGGGTAAAGGTTCCGGTCAAAATGAAGGAGGTTTTCAACTACCAGATATTATCAAAGGACAACAACAACTTGGGGAAAAAATGGGTCAACAAGGCCAATCCGGAAAAGAAGGTAAAAGTGGAGAAGGAGAAAAGGGAAGTAAGGGAGAACAAGGAGAAGGAGGAAAACAAGGAGAGAATGGGAAGCAAGGTCAAAACGGAAAATCTGGAGAAAACGGAAGTGAAGTAGAAAATGGCCAGAATGGAAAAAATGGTAATGGTGGCCAAAAAGGAGAAAATGGTCAAGGAAACGGAAAAGGGAACTCTAACGGTAATGGAGGACAAGGAAATGGACAGATGAGTGAAGCAGAACTAAAAGAGATTTATGAAATCTATCAAAGTCAACAAAAATTTCGTCAAGAGTTAGAAAAACAGTTAAAAAACATGATTAATAGCGGAGACCAAAAATTGGGTCAAAAGCTGATTAAGCAGATGGAGGATTTTGAGAATGATTTACTTGAAAATGGAATTACACAACGTACCATCAACAAAGCCAACACTATACAGTACGAATTATTGAAACTAGAGAACGCAGCACTAAAGCAAGGAGAAAAATCTGAGCGAGAAAGTAATAGAAATACAAAAGACTTCACAAATCCTATTACTACTAAACCCTCATTATTAGAGAATTATCATAATGAAGTGGAAATTTTAAATAGGCAAAGCTTACCTTTGCGGCAAAATTTTCAAACAAAGGTTAAAGAGTACTTCAAAGCAAATGATTAATTACACCTACCTAACCGATTTTAAGCTAGTAGAAGAAACACATTTTAATTCATGGATTATTAATTCTTGCAAAACCGAAGGTTTTTCAGTTCAAGAATTAAACTACATTTTTTGTGATGATGAATACTTGCTTAAAATCAATCAAGATTATTTACAACACGATTATTTAACAGACATTATTACCTTCGATTATGTATCAGGTAAAAATGTATCTGGAGATTTGTACATCTCTATAGATCGCGTAAAAGAAAACGCAGAAGACTTTAATGTCTCATTTGAAAATGAATTAAAGCGCGTAATGGTTCACGGTGTTTTACACTTAATGGGCTATTCGGATAAATCGGAAACAGCTACTGCCGAAATGCGCGCTAAAGAAGAAGAAAAAATAAAGCTGTTCCACGTGGAACAATAGAAGGTATGTTTGGAGAAGAATATGATGTAATTGTAGTTGGCGGAGGACACGCCGGTGCAGAAGCGGCAGCAGCAGCTGCAAACTTGGGATCTAAAACCCTATTAGTAACCATGAATTTGCAAAACATTAGTCAAATGTCTTGCAACCCAGCAATGGGTGGTATTGCAAAAGGACAAATTGTAAGAGAGATTGATGCACTAGGAGGCTATAGTGGTATAGTCTCTGACAAGTCTGCAATACAATTTAAAATGCTGAACAAATCTAAAGGACCAGCAATGTGGAGTCCAAGAACTCAAAACGACCGAATGCGATTTGCAGAGGAATGGCGTTTAATGTTAGAACGTACTCCAAATGTTGATTTCTACCAAGAAATGGTTTCTGGACTTTTAGTTGAAAACAATAAAATTGCCGGAGTTAAAACTTCACTAGGTATTGAGATAAAATCAAAAGCAGTTGTTTTAACTAATGGAACCTTTCTAAATGGTTTAATTCATATTGGTGAAAAACAATTTGGCGGAGGTAGGGCAGGAGAAAAAGCGGCTACTGGCATTACAGAGCAACTTGTAGAATTAGGATTTGAAAGTGGTAGAATGAAAACCGGAACACCACCAAGAGTTGATGGAAGATCCTTAGATTATTCAAAAATGATCGTTCAACCAGGAGATGCCATTCCAGAAAAATTTTCATACTCCCAAACAAAACCCTTAGCGCAACAACGTGATTGTTTTATGACTCACACAAGTGCTCTGGTTCATGATTTACTAAGAGAAGGTTTTGATAGATCACCCATGTTTAATGGAAGAATTAAAAGTTTAGGACCAAGATATTGCCCATCTATAGAAGATAAGATAAACAGGTTTGCTGATAAGGATAGCCATCAAATGTTTATTGAACCAGAAGGATGGGAAACCGTAGAAGTCTACGTAAACGGATTTTCAACTTCATTACCGGAAGATGTTCAATTTAAAGCATTGCGCTCCGTTGTAGGTTTTGAAAACGTAAAATTCTTTAGACCAGGTTACGCCATAGAATATGACTACTTTCCGCCTACACAATTGAAACATACACTAGAAACAAAGCTAGTTGATAATTTATACTTTGCTGGTCAAATTAACGGAACCACAGGTTATGAAGAAGCTGCTTCCCAAGGATTGATGGCTGGTATTAATGCACATCTTAAAATTAAAGAACAACAACCATTAATACTAAAAAGAGATGAAGCTTATATTGGTGTTTTAATAGATGATCTAATTACAAAAGGAACAGAAGAACCTTATAGAATGTTTACTTCACGCGCAGAATATAGAACATTATTAAGACAAGATAATGCTGATTTACGTCTTACTCCCTTAAGTCATTCTATTGGATTAGCTACGGATTCACGAATGAAAAGAATGGAAGAGAAATTAGATCAATCAGAATCATTAGTTCAATTTTTCAAAGAAACCAGTGTTTTACCAAAAGACATAAATCCTATATTATCCAGTGTAAATTCTGCCTTAGTAAAACAATCGGATAAAATGTATAAAGCATTTTCAAGACCAAATATAACAATGGATCACATGTTGCAATTGAAGGATGTATCTACCTTTGTTGAAGAAAATAAATTTGATAATGAAATTTTGGAACAAGCAGAAATACAGATAAAATATTCTGGTTATATCGCAAAGGAAAAACTAAACGCTGATAAACTTCATAGATTGGAAGCCGTTAAAATTCCTGAAAACTTCGACTATACTAAACTAAAATCTTTATCATTTGAAGCAAGGGAAAAACTAACTAAAATTCAACCGGTAACCATATCTCAAGCATCAAGAATAAGTGGGGTGACCCCAAGTGATATCAGTGTACTTTTAGTTTTTCTCGGAAGGTAGGGCAAATTGTTCCACGTGGAACAACTAAAAAAGTTCACTACCTAAATCCAACATCACAGTATGAATAGCAATAAAATCTATCTAGAAACTACGGACCATTTAGTTAGTAAGGAAAAGTTTCGACTTGAATATTTAACAGAAACCGATATGTTGGTTACGCAACCAATACCCGAAAATCTAATCAACTATTATGAATCCAATAATTATATATCACACACAGATGAAGCAAAAACCTTGCTTGAAAAGGTATATCAAACAGTAAAAAAAATTGCCCTAAAACGTAAACTAGAACTAATAAACAAGTATGCTAATACAAGTAAAACCATATTAGATATAGGTTGCGGAACAGGAGAATTTCTAATAACCGCTAGAAAAAATAATTGGAATACCCTTGGTGTAGAAATAAATGATGAAGCTAGAAATAAATCAAGTAAGAAAAATATTACAACATACAAATTTATAGAAGAAGTAAAATCAAGTCAATTTAATATAATAACATTATGGCATGTACTTGAACATCTTAAAGATTTAAATGGAACTATAACCAAAATATCCAGTCTATTAGATACTGAAGGTACCTTAATCATAGCAGTGCCAAATTATAAATCTTACGATGCTAACTACTATAAAGAATATTGGGCAGCATATGATACACCTAGACATCTATGGCATTTTTCCCAAAAATCCATTTCAACAATATTCGAAAACCATAATTTAAAAGTGGTAAGAACATTACCAATGTATTTTGATTCCTATTACGTTTCGTTATTATCAGAAAAATATAAAACTGGAAAATCCAACTACCTTAAAGCATTCTATAGGGGAATACTCTCAAATTTAAAGGCTAAACGTACAGGAGAGTATTCTTCACTTATATATGTACTTCAAAAAGCATAATTTATCAATTTAAAGCGATTTAAAGTGTTTTAATCACCAAGTGATACTATTTGACCTTAAATAAATTTAAACGAAGTAAAACATACTAAAAATAGGTTAATATTATAAATTGTAACTATAAAAAATTTAAAAATAATAAGTAATTCTTATATTTATAAAAATCAATTTATTAATATCAATTTAAAAACAAAATCCTTCTAAAAGCTTTATTACTTTTGCATCTCATAAAAATGAAAAAATGAAAAACATAATTGTAATTTTTGCTATTGTACTATTAGCATCTTGCCAACAAGAAAAAATTGGATACATAGATAACGTTAAATTAATGGATGAGTATCAACAAAAAATTGATGTTGAATCTAAATTCAAAGTTAAGGCAGATGCTTTAGCAAAAAAAAGAGATAGCATATCGCAAGCATTTCAAATGGAAGCTCAAGCTTTTCAAACTAAAGCACAATCCATGTCTCAATCTAAAGCACAAGAAGAATATGCCGCTATGCAACAAAAGGGACAAATTATTGGTCAGCAATTACAACAACAAGACCAACAATTACAAATGGAAGGACAAACTGAAATGGATAGCATTGTCTCTAAAGTAAAAGAAGAAATTAAAGCATACGGAAAAACAAACGGCTACTCTTATATCTTAGGCGGAGGAGATGGTGGTAGTGTTCTTTATGGTACAGAAGCAAATGATCTTACCGATGAGATTGTTAAAATCTTAAATGATAAATACAAGAAATAAAATTAGATTTCTATTTTAAAAAAAGCCGGTAACCCCGGCTTTTTTTTATTCAATTAAACTAGGTTCAAAACGTTCTAATTCATGTTCCAAATTAAATTGATCCTTGGGTAAAAAGCCTTTTACTACTAGAACAACTCCACAAATAATGAGAATAATTCCTATTACTTTCTTCACCCAAACAATTCTTTCTGGGGTTAATTTTCTTTTTAATTGCTTAGCCAATAAAATTTTGAACACATCGGTCACAAAATAGGAGAGTAGTACGGTTGCAAAAAAAGTAAAAAACCTATTGGGTTGATTATCTAAACTAGGGCCTACTATTATAATTATACCAAGCCAAAATACCAGCACACCAATATTGATAAAATTCAATAAAAAGCCTTTTATAAAAAGTCCGAAAAAATCCGATTTTCTAATCTTTTTGGACTCTATAGGAATTTCTTTCTTTTCAGTTCTAAAAAACGTTACCAAACCATATACCAATAAAATAACACCACCAAAAACATAAAGTCCTGGTTGATTACTTAAATTTTCAAGTAACTGAAAACTACTAAAGTAAGCTACTAAAATAAATAGAACATCTGCAAATAAAACGCCAAAATCAAAGGTAATTGCTGCTCTAAAACCTTTAACTGCACTAGTTTGTAAAAGGACAAAAAACACAGGACCTACCATAAAACTTAGAAAAAATCCTAAAGGAACTGCCGCTTGAATATCTTCTAACATTACCTATTACATTCTAGTTATAGTACCGCCAAAAACGGTCTTTTCTTCTAATTTTTTAGGATTACCATAAACCAATACCTCGCCACCTGCCTTTACGGTAGCCTTTACATAGTCTCTAGCATTAATTTCCGCATGAGAACCGGCGTTTACATTAATCGTAGAAAAGTTAGTCTCAAAAGATTTACCTTCATAGACTCCACCAGTATTTATTTGCACATCTTGTACGTTTGAAGAACCGTTGGTTTTTATAATTCCGCCAGAAACGGATTTGATCAACATTTGTTCAACTATTGCATTAACAACCAGCTCACCACCTTCTTGAGCTTTTAATTCCAGTACATCTTGCTCAATCATTTGCTCCGTAACTATTCTTGCATCTTCATTAACATCTATAATCAAAATATCTTGAGCATAATGTAAATCTACGAAGGTTTTATAACCACTAAAGATTTTACCAATCTGCATTCTTATTTTTAAGATACCATCATTATTAACAACAGCAACTTTATCCGTATTCTCTCCAGAAATAACAACCTTATTTTCAGATGATTTAATAAGATTTATAGATAGACCATCAAATCCTTTTACTTCTTTAAAAGGCTCTATACTTTGAGTTATTTTGACATCTTGGCCAATGACCATAAAACATTCAAAGAGAAACATTATTAATAAAACTTGTTTCATTCCTATTTATGTAATTTTTAAATAAAATGCATTGATTAAGTCCAATACATTTTATCAATTCTGCCAATGAATACCAAAATCTATTCCAAATTATTTAGTGTACTCTGGAATTAAAGCAAAATCCAAATGTCTTTTTATTAGGTCCGTATTCTTAACCATAACGGTTACTTCATCTCCTAAGGTATATTTTTTCTTGGTACGTTCACCAATAATTGCGTATTCTCTCTCATCAAAGATAAAATAATCTCCCTTGATGTCCCTTATACGAATCATACCTTCACATTTATTGGAAATAATTTCCACATATATTCCCCATTCGGTAACCCCACTTATAACACCTCTAAATTCCTCATCTTTATGGTCTTGCATAAATTTGATCTGCATATACTTAATAGAATCTCTCTCAGTACTTGATGCTAAATATTCCATATCGGAAGAATGCTTACATTTTTTCTCAAATTCTTCCGCATTTGCAGATTTACCACCATCTAAATAATGCTGTAATAACCTATGCACCATTACATCTGGATATCTACGAATAGGGGAAGTAAAGTGAGTATAATAATCGAAAGCCAATCCATAATGACCAATATTATCAATGGTATAAATAGCCTTGCTCATACTACGTATGGTAAGTGTATCCACCATATTTTGCTCTCTTTTACCTTTTACATCTTCCAATAATTTGTTCAAAGAAGAACTAATGGTCTTTTTATCCTTAAAATCCAATTTGTGTCCAAATCTTGAAACAATACCGTTTAAAGCCATTAATTTATCTGGATCTGGATCATCATGAATTCTATAAACAAAGGTCTTTTTAGGTTTTTGTTTACCAATAAATTCGGCAACCTTTCTATTTGCCAAAAGCATAAACTCTTCTATAAGTTTGTTGGCATCTTTAGATTCTTTAAAGTATACACCTACCGGTTCGTTATTTTCATCAAGATTAAAACGTACTTCAACCTTATCAAAAGATAAAGCACCTTGATCCATACGTTTATCACGCATGATCTTAGCAAGTTCATCCATTTTTAAAGTAGCTTCAACAACTTCATCAGAGACCTTATATGCAGTTTCTCTTATAGAAATTTCCTCCGGAATTTCTCCACTACCTGTTTCAATAATATGTTGCGCCTCTTCATAAGCAAAACGCTCATTGGAATCTATTACAGTTCTACCAAACCATTGATTTCTAATAGTGGCATTTTCATCCAATTCAAAAATTGCTGAAAATGTATATTTTTCTTCATTAGGCCTTAAAGAACAAGCATTATTAGACAACACTTCCGGTAACATAGGCACTACACGATCCACTAGATATACCGAAGTAGCACGTTCGTAAGCTTCATCATCTAAAATGGTATCTTTTTGTAAGTAATGAGATACATCTGCAATATGAATACCTATTTCATAATTACCATTTTCCAATTTTTGAAACGACAATGCATCGTCAAAATCCTTAGCATCTTTAGGATCTATGGTAAACGTAAGTACGTTGCGTAAATCTTTACGCTTTCTAATCTCTTCCTCTTTAATACTGGTATCTAAACCATCTGCAAACTTTTGTACATCTTCCGGAAAAGAATAGGGCAAACCGTACTCCGCCAAAATGGAATGAATTTCCGTATCGTGTTCACCAGGAACACCTAAAACTTGAGAAATTCTACCAAATGGAGAATCTACATCGTCTGGCCAATCTGTAATTTCAACTAATACTTTTTCACCATCTTTTGCATCGGCCAATTTATCCTTTGAAACAAAGATATCTGTATACATTCTAAAATCTGTAGGTCTTACAAAAGCAAAAGTTTTCTGCATATCAACAATACCCACAAAAGTAGTTTTATACCTTTCAAGTACCCTAACTACTTCACCTTCAAGTTTTTTACTCTTTTTTCTAGGATATATAAAAACCTCTACCTTATCTTTATGAAAAGCCTTGTTCAATTTATTTGAAGGTATAAACACGTCATCATCCATACCATCTACAACAATATAGGCATGACCTTTACCCGTTAAATCTACGGTACCTTCATAATAGGTCTTTGTATTCTCTAAAACTTTAAACCGACCACGATCTACTTCTTGAATTCTTTTTTTCTCTTTTAGCTGCGTAAGCCTTTTAATAAGAGTATTTCTATCTTGAGCATCGGTAATATTTATCTTAGCGGCAATTTGCTTATAGTTGAAACTTTTATTCGGTTCCTTTTCAAGAACGGTAAAAATTCCCTTAGTAATTTCGTTCTTTCTATGATTCTTCGCCTTCTTATTTCTTTTCGACATTAAACTTTTAATTTGTTGGAAAATTACGAATTATAATCCACTACCTGTTACACAACCATTTATTGAAAAGTTAAGCAAACTAGTTGTTATTAACATATATATCATATTAGACATTTTTTCTTTTAAATTAAATTAAAAATTAATTATTATTATAGCTTGTTAATATCTAGAATAACTTATTTAGATATTACTTGACTTTATGAGATACTAATAGTTGTTGACAATAACTTTTTTAAAACTATAATTGAATATCAGTATTTTGAGAAGTTATTAAACACAGTTTATAAGTGCTATTAACATGAATTTATTAATAACTAAATGTAATTTTAATGTTAACTAGGATTAGATTTTTGATGAAAATGAGCTAAAACTTTCTAATATTTAAATTCGTGTTAAGAAGATTAAAAGTGTAAGCAGATGTCAGCATTAAAAAGCAAATATTTTAGCAACTTTTTCTAAACAATTTATGCAATGGATAAACTCGTTTATAACATACTAATTAACAACTATTATTATTTAGTTGGTAACAATTGTTGTGAATCCCCTGTTTTTTGTTGTGAACCCCTGATTATTGTACCTTTAGCTTAGTTTATTAACTACCCCACAGCAAATAAACATTGAATAATTAACCTTAAACTATTATGCATATGAAAATTGCTATTGGTAATGACCATGCGGGTACAGCTTATAAGTTAGCTATTATAGGTTTGCTAAAATCTTTACAAGTAGAAGTTATTAATTATGGAACAGATGGTACGGATAGTGTTGATTACCCAGATTTTGCGCACCCGGTTGCTTTAGATGTTGAGGAAGGTAATGTAGATTTTGGAATATTGATCTGTGGTAGTGGTAATGGGGCATGTATGACGGCAAATAAACAACAAAATGTTAGAGCGGCGTTATGCTGGACAAAGGAAATTACGAAGTTGGCAAGAGAACATAATGACGCCAATATATTAAGCCTGCCCGCAAGGTACATAGCACTACCTCAAGCACTTGAAATGGTATCTACTTTTTTAAATACTTCTTTTGATGGGGGTAGACATGAACGAAGAATTGAAAAGATTCCTATTCAATAAATAGTTATTATAACTATGTTGATAACCTAAATTAGTTGTTATAAGTATTTAAAAATTAATATGTTACATGGTAATAGATATAAACATAAGAAGTTAATTAAATAGATTTATGCTAGATATTAAAGTAAAAGGTTTTAATGAATTTAATAGTGTAGAACTATATAATGTGCTGCAGTTACGAAGTCAAATTTTTGTAGTTGAACAAGATTGTGTTTATTTAGATATTGATGGTAAAGATGATAAGGCATTACATGTAATAGGGCTAAGTAATAACAAAGTAGTTGCTTACACACGCATATTTAAGCCAGGTATTTATTTTGACCAAGCTAGTATTGGTAGGGTGGCCGTTCATGAAGATTATAGAAAATTTGGGTATGGTAAAATAATTATGCAATCCTCTATACAGGCGGTTAAAGAGCATTTTAATTGTACTGAAATAAAAATTTCCGCTCAAAAATATCTAACTAAGTTTTATTCAGATTTGGGTTTTACCGCAACAGGAGAAGATTATTTGGAAGACGGCATACCTCATATAGCCATGATCAAAAAATAATAAGTCCGCTCATAGCGGACTTATTTAAAATAATTCTTTTAAGGTGATTATATTTTGATAGGAGTTTTGTTGCTTAGGTTAATATCCTCTAACATATTATCCGTAAACTTATAATGACCTTTGGTGGTTATAATTCTAAATCGATTAGAGTTCATTCTACTCAAGGTATCTAAAAACAACCATTTGGATTTTAATAACCTAGTTTTTGGTGATTTTAAACTAATATCGAAATAATATTTTCTACCGTTTTTAATAGCTACTATGTCTGGAGTAACGTTGTCATCTTTCCCTTTTCTAACGTATGATTTTGGAGTTTCATAACCTTCAATATCAGCCTTAATATTTTCAAAACCAGTGGCTTCTAAATGTTGTATAGACTTTTCTAAAAATGCTGTGTTTTCTGACTTTTCTACTTTTACCATACCTAATAAGATAATAAAAAAAGTGACAATTCCTAATTTTAAACGTTGATTAACAATATGTTATGTTTATCAACATCAATATTTAGGAATTAATGGAAATATAGAAATGAGGAATAAAATTAAAAAGAGAGCATTAAAATATTAAATATGCATGTTTAAATTATGTTTCCATAATTTTTTCAGATAGTACTTTTCCTATTTTTTTAACCACACCTACCACTAAGGCATTACCCATAAAAAAAGCTCTTTTAGTATTAGAAATACCTTCTAGTAATGTATGGTTATCTGGGAACATATTTAAGCGTTCCAATTCTACGGGAGTTAATCTACGAAGACCATTTTTAGTGTTGATAACATGTTTAAACCGTGATGGGCTTTTACCGCCCTCACCGGTAATAATAGTTCTTGAAGCATTATCCAATGCATCTGGAAAAACCATACTACCTTCATTGTAATGATATATAAATCCAGATTTTGAAGTTCTGGTTTCTTTTTTAGCACCTTTTAAATAGTGCCATTTATCATGGTCTTCTTCTGGAATATAAAATTCGTTTAAAATAGATTCTTTCTGTAGAATATCTCCCAAGACGGTTCTTTTTCCAATATAGCTGGCTGTTGTTTTGGTAGTATAAACCTTTCCTTTTATAAAAACCCCGGTATTTTGAAATGGAGATAATTTTTCGCCCAAATTAAAATTTTCTGACAGTGCTACCAGATTATCTTTAATATCAAAAGATTGCATTTTAGAGGAAGTACTGGTAATAGGAAACGCTGTTGCTATAGTTCCTTTTTCAAAAATCCACTCTGCGGCTTCGGCTTTTTTAAATTGTTTATAAAGCGGAGTAGATTTATGGTATCCTAAGAAAAAAATACGTCTTCGTCTTTGTGGCATTCCATAATCCGCAGCGTTAATAACTCTCCATTCTACTGCATATCCCAAGTCATCAAGACTTTTTAGCATAATGGCAAAATCTCTACCACGTTGTGTAGAAGGAGATTTCAACAAGCGATCTACATTTTCTAAAAACAGGTATTTAGGAGGATGTTTTTTTTCAGATAAAATACGGTGAATACTCCACCATAACACTCCTTTTTTACCAATTAGTCCTTTAGAATTGTGAAGGGTAGTTGCTACCGAATAGTCTTGGCAAGGAAAACCTCCTACCAAAATATCGGCATCTGGAATTTCTTTTGTAGGAACTTCCGATATGTCTTGATTACGGTGGTTGTTTGATCCAAACCTAGCTTCGTACACCTTAGATGCATGTTGCATTTTTGTGCTGGGTTCAAATTGATTGCTCCAAACTATCTCAAAATTGTCAGTATCTTCTAATCCTAAGCGAAATCCACCTACACCTGCAAAAAGTTCTATGACCTTTAGTTTCTTCATTTGCGATAAAATTACATAATTTCACAAGGCTATTACTATTAGAAATTGTTTAAGGATGAAGAGAATATTGCTAACAAAGGCTTTTGTATTGATTTTGATTACTTTAAATAACTCGTGTGGAGTTCGTATGGGTCAAAAGAAAGTTCTTTCCAGTGAGATAGAACAAATTAAGAATACGTTTGCTCCAGATAAACGAACTGCGTTATTTAATATAGAGGTTTTAGATGGTCCTTCAGGATTTACTTTAATAGGTGAAACAAATTTACCCAGGGCAATTGATTCTTTAGAAGCTGTTTTAAGTGAAAAGGGGATAGTGGCTACCAATGAGGTTAACGTATTACCTGCAGATAACCTAGAGGGTATGACAAAGGCAGTGATAAACATTTCTGCCGCCAATCTAAGAAGTTACCCTAAACATTCAGCAGAATTGGCAACCCAGGCTACTTTGGGTACAGTGGTCAATGTACTTAAAAAAGAAGGAGATTGGTATTTGATACAAACGCCAGACAAGTATTTGTCATGGGTAGATCCCGGTGGAATTCAGTTAATGAACAACGCTGAGATTACAGCATGGAAATCATCAGAAAAGATTATTTATACCAATACCTATGGGCATGCATTTAGTTCTATAGATGCAGAGAATAGAATATCTGATATTGTTGCAGGAAGTATTTTAAAATTAGTGGGCAGTGATGAAAGCCATTTTAAAATAGCATTTCCAGATGGTAGACAAGCTTATATTTCAAAAGATGAAGCACAAGAATATGAGACTTGGTTATCTAGTTTGGATTATACGGCAAATTCGCTGATAGAAACCTCTAAAACATTAATGGGTGTTCCTTATTTGTGGGGCGGTACTTCTACAAAAGGTGTAGATTGTAGTGGTTATACAAAAACCATTTATTTTTTAAACGGTATGGTTATACCACGTGATGCTTCTCAACAAGTACATGCTGGTAAGCCAGTAGATTCTATAGCAGATTTCAGCAAATTGGAAAAGGGAGATTTATTGTTCTTTGGAAAAAAAGCTACAGACTCAACCGCAGAAAAAGTTGTACATGTAGGTATGTGGATCGGGGACAAACAATTTATACATTCTTCTGAAATGGTAAGAATAAGTAGTGTAGATAAAGAATCTCCAAATTATGATGCCTTTAATGTAGGTAGGTATTTAAGAACTCAAAGATTATTAAATGAAGATGACCCATTACTTCAAAATTTAACGATCAACCAACCGATCAAAGATTAAAAGGAAGTTTACTGAAAACTGAAATAGGTGGTTCATCGAATTTAAGAGAAAAAGTATAACATAGTAATTATGTACCCGTTTTATGATAGATATCTATTAATTACGTGTCATGAAAAAAACGTTACTTTTAGTTTTAATCAGCTGTTTTGTAGGGTCATATATGGGCATTGCCCAAAAAGATGTTGATACCTTATATTTTAAAGATGGTAAAAAGCTTACAGGTTTTGCTAAGCTCATTAATGGTGATCAAGTAAAATTCAAAAAAAGCAAAAGTGACAAAGCGGAAAAATTTCACTTTGATAATCTAGAACAAGTAGTAATCAATGATAAGGAAAAAGCCTCTACCTATATCTATTTAGAAACCCGTAAAGGTTATTTCAATGTGGTGCGGGAATTGGAGATAGGTACTGTTAATCTATATGTTCTTGAACAAACAGGGTATTCTTCTCCAATGTTCGTAGGTGGTGCAAATGGGCAAATGAACATGATGCATGGTAATTATTATGATATAAAAAATCTCTATGTAAGTAAAGGAGTAAATGGTGAAGTAACCCATTTAGGTTCTAATCAGCTCTTTAGTAAAAACTTTAAGAATGCAGCTTCAGATTACTTTGCCGATTGCCCAGAATTGGTGGCAAAAATTCAAAATAAAGAATACAGGAAAAAACATGTAAAAGACATTGTACACTTTTACAATCTTAAATGTAAGGGACAACATGTGGTTTTAACAAAGCAAAGTAAATCACCTTAAGGCAAGCCCATGAGGCATTCAAAGGAAACAAACTTTTAAATTATAGGCTAGCCTCGGGGTATTATACCCTTTGGCGGTGCCAATAAATAATATCGTACAAACAGGTTAATTCTTAGTTATAAACGCACGAATATCTTTACTTAATTTTATTAGATCTGGTTCATGGGTGTACATCATATGACCTGCTTCATAATACTTCATTTCAACACGTTCCTTAACAATTCCGTTTCTATCAAAAGTATATTCAGCATCAAAAAACGGAGTAATCAAATCATAGTATCCGCTGGCTACCATTACTTTCATAGCAGTATTTCTACGCATGGTTTCACCTAGGTCAGGAGCCGTATTAACAGGCATGGGTTCCCAGTATTGACCATCTGGTACCGTTCTCCATTTCCAATTAGAACCTCCACCAGAAGTAATATACGGTCTATCCATTTTTACCTTTAATTCTGATGCAAAATAATGATTTAAGCTTGCGGTATAGGCAGCGCTTATTTGATAACTGGCTGCATCGCCCAAATGTGGTTTTTCAGATACTTTATCCTCTTCATTTCCCATAAATCTTCCGTCAAGTCTACCAATTGCCAAACCTTTATCTTCTAATAATTTCTTCTGAAAACGGCCCATTAGAATTCTCAAATTAGATTGTAGAATATATGTTTTATCCAATCCCGTAAAATAAGAGAGTTTTTCTGCCAAACTATTCTTTTCCGGATCACTTAAAGAATTGCCTTTGTATAAAGCTGGCACATAGGTATTGTATGTAAAATCTCTACATTCCTTTGTAAAACTTTCCAATGTTTTGCCTTGCCCCGCTTTTTTATGGTACCATGCTGTTGCCGCCATGCTTGGTAAATAGGTAATGAATGAAGTTATGTTATTAGATATAGATGTTGAGCCTGCATAATCTAAAGCTTGGGAAATTAAAATCATTCCATTTAACGCCATATTTTGACCAGAACCTTCTAATGCTTTTCCAAGAGCGGCGGCACGTGTTGTTCCGTAACTTTCGCCAGCTAAATACTTAGGTGAGAACCAACGTTCATTTTCGGTAACCCATTTTCTAATAAATTGGGCAAAGGAATTTACATCTTCTTTTAACCCGTAAAAGTCTTTTCCTTCACCTTTCCCTACCAATCTGCTGTAACCGGTACCTACTGGATCTATAAAAACCAAATCTGTAATATCTAATAAACCATGATCATTATTTACTAAATGGTAAGGTGCCGCACCATCATCTGATTTGGCATCAGAATCTACTTTTACAACCTTGGGTCCAAAGAATCCCATATGTAACCACATTGAAGCAGAACCTGGTCCACCATTGAAGACAAAGGTTACCGGTCTTTTGGTAATATCTCCTATATTGGTTTTAGTGTAGGCAACAGACCAAAATGTAGCTATAGAATCTCTTTCTTTATTGGTCAAGTAAGTTTCTTTTGCAGTAGTGGTGTATTCAATGTTTTTACCGCCAAAAACCCCTTGGTGTTTGGTAACGAACGATTTTGTTGGGGGTATAGGTTTTATATTTTTCTCATTTTTTGAGCTTTGTCCATAAACCGATGGAATTAGTAAAAAACAAACGGTAAGATAGAATAGATTTCTCATGATATATTGTAGTAAAAGTAGTTTTGTTAGCTCTTTTAAAAGTAGCATAATATTTCTACGTATGATCGTCTTATTAAAAATCAAATGTATTTTCATGAAACCTACATTTCTAACAACTTAACATTGAGTATATTTAGAAATAGAATAGTATTGTTTTATATCAATTTTTATAGCAACTATATGAAAACAACGTTACGTAAACAACATACCATGATGTCAACATTATTCTTTGTGATCGGATTTGGTATTGCCAGCTCACAACAATTAAATGATGGTTGGGAAACCATGTTCAATGGGAATGATTTAAAAGGATGGACCACAAAAGTACATCATTATGAAGTTGGTGATAATTATGCTGATACCTTTAGGGTAGAGGATGAGATCATAAAAGTAAGATATGATAAGTATGAGGGTGATTTTAATAATAGATATTCTCATCTGTATTATGATCGTCCATTTTCCGATTTTCATTTAACTATGCAATATCGTTTTGTTGGAGAGCAGTATAAAGGAGCACCAGATTATACTATTCTTAATAGTGGTGTCATGTTTCATTCACAAGACCCAAGAACTATGTTGAAAGAACAAGATTGGCCTATTAGTGTTGAAATGCAATTTTTAGCGGGAGTGGAAGAAGGTGTAGAACGACCAACAGGTAATATGTGCTCACCAGGTACAGATGTAGTTTTTGAAGGTAGAATAGACCCAAGGCATTGTATAAATTCTACATCGGATACCTTTTACGGAGATCAATGGGTAACCGCAGAATTAGTTGTATATCATGATTCATTGGTTAAACATATTGTTAATGGTAAAACAGTATTGGAATACACAAAACCACAAATAGGGGGCGGTGTGGCAACCGGTTATGATCCTAAGATGAAACAAGATGGTAAACTTTTAAAAGAAGGATTTATAGCATTGCAAAGCGAGGGTCAACCTATTGACTTTAAGAATATTAAAATACGCAACTTAAAAGGCTGCACAGACCCTAAGGCATTGAACTATAAGGAGTACTATAAAATTTCAGATAAAGGGGCGTGTACTTATGAATAGGTCTATTTTAAAATAGCACTGTATTTTGAGTTATTGCTTAATAGTTCTGTTGCTGCTAAAATAGCTTCGTCATTATTTAAGTAATATTGGTACAGGCCATCTCTATAAAAATAGCGCTTTACTATTTCATCTTCTAAATTCTTTTGAATTTCGCTTTGGTATTTATCCAACGCATTAAGTTTGCCTTTTTCAATGTTGGCGAGCAACGTTTTGTAACTATCCTTAACATCTGACCCTAAAAAGTCGTTCTCGTCGCCTGAGAGTGCTTTTTTAATAGCTTGTTCCGCCTTAGTCTCAAAAGAGAAGCTACTTTGCTTTACATAATTTTTAAAAGCATTAAAATCGGCATCTGTAAATTTAAAATCGTTTACATCTGCATAACTGTGGGTGTAATGGTAGTCTGTGGCATAATCAAAAATGACATTGTTTTGTAAAAGTGCCAAGGTAAGATCATTGGTTTTAGAAGTGGCTACTTCAATATCTGGCAATATACCACCGCCATCTTGTACTTTTCTACCATTACGCGTAGTAAAATCATTGAACGTAGTATTACGTACGGCATTGCCACTTTCATCTCTGTTCCAATAATCCAATGATTGTATGCAACGACCAGATGAAGTATAATATCTAGAAATGGTAACTTTGAGTTGTGTACCGTAAGTTAATTTTAATGGGCGTTGTACCAAACCTTTACCAAAGCTTCTTGCACCCATGATCACTGCTCTGTCTAAATCTTGTAAACTACCAGATACAATTTCACTGGCAGAGGCGCTGCTACCGTTTACTAAAACAACCAGTGGTATTTCTTCATCTACAGGTTGGTTGTTGGTGTGGTATTCTCGGTTGAATTTTTTAACCTTTGATTTTGT
>TARA_R110002050_G_scaffold125965_2_pt1 | contig 23744 bp, 21 predicted proteins | sample TARA_R110002050 | Tara Oceans TARA_R110002050 (sample SAMEA4396988) | marine metagenome | biome: Polar Biome; feature: [DCM] deep chlorophyll maximum layer (ENVO:01000326); material: water (ENVO:00002006), including particulate matter (ENVO:01000060) such as... | depth 25 m
TTGAAGATTTTTATAATTCATCAATAGTTCAGACTTATTTTAAATAATATTTAGGGCATTACCAACTTTAATAAACGCAGTAATAGCCTTGTCTAGATGTTCTTTTGTATGTGCTGAAGACAACTGTACTCTAATTCTTGCTTTTCCCTTTGGAACAACTGGAAAAAAGAATCCAATAACATAAATCCCTTCTTTTAAAAGCAAATCAGCCATTTTTTGAGCAAGATTGGCGTCGTATAACATGACAGGAACTATGGCAGAATCACCATCTACGATATCAAAACCAGCTTTTTTCATGCCCTTTTTAAAATAATTGGCATTTTCTTCTAAAATATCTCTTAGACCAGTATCATGAGAAAGCATATCAAATACCTTTATAGAAGCCCCAACAATTGCAGGAGCAAGAGAATTTGAAAACAAATAGGGTCTAGAGCGTTGACGAAGCATTTCAATTATTTCTTTCTTACCTGTTGTATATCCGCCCATGGCGCCACCAAGGGCTTTGCCTAATGTACCTGTAATAATGTCAATTCTGTTCATGACGCCTTTTTCTTCAAGAGTACCACGCCCTGTTTTACCAATAAATCCGGCGGCATGGCATTCATCAATCATAACTAAAGCATCATGGGTATCGGCTAAATCACAAATTTTATCAAGGGGAGCTACTAATCCATCCATTGAAAAGACACCATCAGTTACAATTATTTTGAATCGGGCTCCATTTTCGTTGGCCGCAATAAGCTGTTGTTCCAAATCAGCCATATCACTGTTTTCATACCGGTATCTAGCTGCTTTGCATAAACGCACACCATCTATTATGGAAGCATGGTTTAATGAATCAGAAATAATGGCATCATCACTGCCTAATAAAGGTTCAAAAACACCGCCATTAGCATCAAAGGCTGCAGCATATAATATGGTGTCTTCAGTTTGATAGAATTCTGCAATTTTTTGCTCTAGTTCTTTATGAATATCTTGTGTTCCACAGATAAATCTAACAGAAGACATTCCAAAGCCATGAGTATCCATAGTGTCTTTTGCAGCTTGAATAACGTCAGGATGTGAGGATAAACCTAAATAATTATTGGCACAAAAATTCAATACAGTTTCGCCGGTGCTTAATGTAATTTCAGCTCCTTGGGCTGATGTAATAATGCGTTCTTTTTTAAAAAGACCATTATCCTTTATATCTTTAAGTTCTTGTTGCAAATGTTGTTGTAGTGCGGCGCTATACATAATCTTGATTTTTTTTACAAAGTTAAACTTCTTCTACTTCAACAGTATCATTAATGTAAATAAGATATTTATTAGTAACCTTAAAAGTCATAGTTTCTAATACATCTTGATAGGATATTAATTGCTGTTGATGTTTTTTATCTTTCTTTCCTGTTTTATAATCCATTATAACAACTTGATTTTTAGAGTTTATATTGATTCTATCTGGTCTTAAAATTTGTCCTCCATTAGTAATAATATCTCGTTCATTGTAAATAGTGTCTTCAGAATTAAAATAATGTATAAGTTTTTGGTGTTCTATAATGTCAATAATTATTTTTTTAAGATCGGTTGATTGATTTAGGCTAATGATTGAGGATTCTAAAAAATCATTAATAACGACATCAATATCGTCTCTTGTTTTTATGAATGACATGATATTATGGATTAGATTTCCTTTTTCAATGGCTTCTTTTTGATTTGTATCCCATAAGTAACCTGAATTTGTTACTATTTTTATATTATGGTCCTCTTTAGCTGTTGATATAAATTCAGGCTCTGTTTTAATTAAAGATTTATTTTCTGCAGATTTTTTAATGGTTTTTTCTGGATTTCCAAAACTATAGGTTAATTCTGAATCGTTCCATAACCCTAAATGAGCCAAATAATTAATAAATAAACCCGAATATTTTTTTTCATTAACGCCCCCTTTTGCAGAAATATCTTTTTTGGAAATCACATATAATTGCTCAATGGCACGCGTTAAGGTTACATAAAGCAAATTAATATTATCTAATTCTTGTTCAGATCGGTGGGTTTGGTATATGCTTAAACCTTGTTCACCAAAGTATTCAAAATCCTTATTGTAATTTAAAAGTGTATGTGAAAACCCGTTATATAAATCCTTTTCTAATGTAAACCACTCTTTAGGCTCTATTTCAGAATAAATATCTAAATCTGCATATGGAAAAATGACGATTGGAAACTCAAGTCCTTTAGATTTGTGAATGGTCATAATTTGAATTGCATTTAAACCTTGAGGACTCACAATACTTAACTTTTCCTTTTTCTTTTCAAAATAGTTTAAAAAACCGGCAATATCAGACTCTTTTTTTTGTGTAAAATCTAAAACAAAATCTAAATAAAACTGGATATAAGCGTTTGAACCTTTTACCAAACTAAAGGCTCTTATAATGGTTTCAGTAATATCATAAAGTGAAAGTTGCAATAATGAGTCGCTATTAATTTGAACACCAAATGCTTCAAAACTTTTAAATAATTGATTTATTGGTAAGCCTATGTGTTTACTAAAAAACTCATGTTTATCTTTTAAATGAAACAACTGGGTTAAATAATTTAATACACTAACCTTAATTTCACTGTTTTTTTGTTGAATTAAAAGCGTGAGCACATTATTAATAAATACCACTTCGGGCGCATTATTAATTAGTAAGGTTTCTGAAGAAATAATAGGAATCCCATGCTTTTGACTTAAATAATTGGCAATAGCAATGCCTTCTTTTTTCTTTCTGACAAGGATGCAAATATCTTGTAGCTCAAAATTGTTTTTTAAACAGATATTGATGGTTTCTAATACTTTTGAAGCATATAATTCATCTCTATCATCCTCTTTAGTAATTTCTAAAAACGATAGGGTTACATACCCGTTATAATCTTTAGATTCGTTTTGACCTGCATTTTTATAGAGTGATTCATAATTTTTATTCTGAAAAACCTGTGGGGCTAAATAGCTGAAAAACCCATTGTTAAAGCTTATAATTTCTTTGAAGCTTCTGTAATTTGTTGGCAGATTATGTACTTTTTGATCAATTTGAAAAGGATGGTTTTTGGCATTGTATAAATCAATAAATTGATCTGCTTTGCCACCACGCCAGCGGTAAATGGCTTGTTTGGCATCGCCTACAAGCAAAGCGCTTCCAAATTCACTTGATAATGAATTATCTAATAATGGCATTAAATTTTCCCATTGTAACACAGATGTGTCCTGAAATTCATCAATAAAATAATGATTGAATTTTTCGCCAATGCGTTCATATATAAAAGGTGTTGGTTGGTTTTTAATTTCGTTGCTTATAATGGTGTTAAATTCTGATATAAGCATTTTGTTTTGTTCTGCTTTAAGTGCTTTTAGCTCTATGTTTATAGCATTTAAAACAGATAATGGCGTGATGTTTTTATAGAATGATTTTAAGAATTTAAGATGATAAACCAACTTTTTAGTTTCAATAAATGCTAAGATTAATTTGGGTTGAATAGAATCAATAATGGAAGCAATATCTTGGGTAACTCGTTTAGGATAAAGCGGATTGTTGTCAATTAAATCAATTTGCCATTTTGCATCAAAATTTAAATCATATTTTTTCTCTTCTAAATTTTTAAAATGCTTTGGCAAATAACTACTTGAGAAATCAGTATACTCCAGTCCGCATTCTTCTATTAAGGATAGTGTGTTTTTTGCAGTTTCAATAATATCTCGTTCCGCACTATTTATTTCTTGTTTTAATATGGATTTGAGGGCTTTAAAATCATCGATAGACTTGTCCTTAAGGGTTTCAATAAAAGGAATGTCATTTTCATTTATAAGTAATTTTGCAATCTTATTAAAATCAAAAGACACGTCCCAACTTTTATCATCATCAGCTTTTTCAATAGCAAAATCAACTAAAATCTTGGTGAGCTCAGTATCAATTCCTGCTTTGGCAATCAAGCTGTCAACGGCTTCACTAAGTAATGCATCTTGATCAAGTTCAACCTCGAAATTTATAGCCAGTTTCAAATCGTAGGCAAAAGTTCGTATTATTCTATGTGTAAATCCGTCAATGGTTGAAATATCAAAAGCCGCGTAATTATGGATAAGGTTATTTAAAAGTGTTTTAGATTTTTCATGAAGCGTATTAGGTTGCATCTGCAATTCATCACAAATATCAATAAACATGTTATTAGGTTCATTTAAAATAGCGCTGTTTGAAAACTGCTTCAAAGTGTCAATGATGCGTTCTTTCATTTCGGCTACAGCCTTATTCGTAAAAGTAATGGCTAATATATGTTTGAACTGTTCTTTTTTTTCAGACTTAAATAAAATTTTAAGATACTCTTTTACAAGCGTGTAGGTTTTACCACTACCAGCAGACGCATTATAAATGTTGAAAGTAGGATGTTGTTGCATAAACTTTAAAATTGCATACAAGATAGAAACTATCGATGAGTTGATAACAATTAATTATTTTTAATTGAGGGCATTTATGTGTAAATTTGAATGAAAATAAATATTAATTAATTAAAAATAATAATTATGGCATTCGAATTACCGAAATTAGGATATGCATATGATGCTTTAGAGCCTCATATTGACGCGCGTACTATGGAAATACATTACACAAAACATCATCAAGGATATACAAACAATTTAAATGCAGCCATAGCAGGAACTGCATTGGAAAGTAAATCCATTGAAAGCATTCTTGCAAATTTAGACATGGATAATGCAGCAGTAAGAAATAATGGAGGTGGATTTTACAACCACTCTTTATTTTGGAAAATTATGAATCCAGAAGGTAAAGGATATTTATCTGGAGCTTTAAAAGACGCTATTATTGCGGCATATGGTTCAGTTGATGCCTTTAAAGATGTTTTTAGCAAAGCGGCAGCCACACGTTTCGGGTCTGGTTGGGCTTGGTTATGTGTTCATAAAGGAGGAAAGGTTGAAGTGTGCAGCACACCAAATCAAGACAACCCGTTAATGCCAGGTGTAAGTTGTGGAGGAACCCCTATTTTAGGAATTGATGTTTGGGAACATGCGTATTACTTAAATTATCAAAATCGTCGTCCAGACTATATCAATGCATTTTTTAATGTTATTAACTGGAACGAAGTGGAAAAACGTTACGCAGAAGCGAAATAAAACACGTTAAAACTAAATATTTAAAAGCAAACTCTTATTGGGTTTGCTTTTTTTTATGGCGTTACCCAAGGGTCGGGCTTTACGTTACAAGTCCTCGCTCTCCCGATAGCTATCGGGATCGCTGTGGGCTTTCCACTTCAATCCCTAACGCAAAAGAAACCTCTCGATAAAATACAGAATTTATAATAACCAGAGAAATATTAATATGGGATAAATGAGATTCCCAAACGTGGGAATAAAAAAATGAAAAAGGTGAACGAGAGTTCACCTTTTTGCCCCAAATCTACCATGAACTTAACCTACTTATGTTATGGTGAGTCAAATGTATGTAGGTAGTGACTAGTAGAAAAATATTTTAGTTAAACTACTGAATTATTGGCTTAAGAGGAAAAAAGGAAATTTTAAAATTTGAGAATTACGTTTGAAACGAGGCTCTTTTAGTTAAGAAGGGCATAAAAAAAGGCGAACAGAAGTTCACCTTTTTTTGCCCCAAATCTACCATGAACTTAACCTACTTATGTTATGGTGATACCAATTTATAGGTATTTTAGATAAAATGTATATTTTTTAGATAAACAGCGTTTTTATTAGACGAAATGTGCTTTTTACGGATAAAGTGTGTTTGTGATAAATATTGACAGCTAATAAGCCCTTTTATTGTTTCCCTCATAAAAATTGATAAACGCGCGGTTAACAACCCGGTTTCCACCAACAGTTGGATAATCCCCGGTAAAGTACCAATCCCCTAAATGATTAGGGCATGCTATGTGTAAATTATCAACCGATTGAAATATTATTTTTACTTCCGTCGTTACAGTGTCATTAGAAAGCAATTCAGATATTTTGCCTGAAATCTGTTCATCTGTAAAAGGATCATAAATTTCACGCACAAAATTTTTAACTTCCTTGTCTTCCAATTCTGTTTGATCTATACATTTATCATAAACCTCTTTGACGATATGGTATTGATTTGTTTCTTTTAAAAGCTCCAAGGCAGCTTTAAAAGCAATCAAACTTTCAAGATTTGCCATATCAATCCCATAACAATCAGGATAACGTATTTGTGGTGCAGACGAAACGACTATAATTTTTTTAGGACGCAATCTGTCAAGCATTTTAATAATGCTCATTTTTAAGGTGGTCCCTCGCACAATACTATCGTCAATAATAACTAAATTATCAGTTGGTTTTATAACGCCATAAGTCACATCATAAACATGTGCAACAAGATCATTTCTGCTACTATCTTCAGTAATAAAGGTTCTTAATTTCACATCTTTAATGGCAATTTTTTCAATACGAGGCATCTCAGATAGAATTTGAGTAACCCGCTCTGCAGATAAATTTCTCTTGCCATTTAAAATAGCATCCGTTTTCTTTTTGTTCAAAAAACCTTCAACAGTTTCAATCATTCCATAAAATGACGTTTCTGCTGTGTTTGGTATATATGAGAACACCGTGTTTTTTATATCATTATCAATAGCTTCCAAAACTTTTGGCATCAATAACCTTCCAAGCATTTTTCGCTCTTGATATATTTCGGCATCACTTCCTCTTGAAAAATAAATGCGTTCAAATGAACATGCTTTGCGCTCAAGCGGTTGTAATATTTTTTTGATAATTGTTTTCCCTGACTTTTTGGTAATGATGGCATGTCCGGGTTCAAGTTCTTTAACATCTTCAAAGGGAACATTGAAAACAGTTTGAATCACAGGACGCTCTGAAGCAACAACAACAATTTCATCATCTTTATAATAAAAAGCAGGCCTGATACCCGCAGGATCGCGTAGTACAAAAGAATCGCCATGACCTAAAAGACCAGCCATGGCATAGCCGCCATCCCAGTTTTTGGCAGCTCGTTTTAATATTTTTGCAATATTTAATCGGTTGGCAATAAGTGGTGAACACTCATTTTTATTATAGCCCTCTTTTTTAAGGTCTTTGTATATTTTACTTACTGAATCATCTAAAAAATGGCCAATTTTTTCCATGATGGTTATAGTGTCCGTATACTCTTTTGGATGCTGACCTAAATCAATCAAGTTTTTAAACAATTCCTTAACGTTGGTCATGTTAAAGTTACCAGCAAGAATGAGATTTCTATGCTGCCAGTTATTTTGTCTTAAAAACGGATGGACACTTTCTACACTGTTTTTACCAAAAGTACCATAACGTACGTGGCCTAATAGGAGTTCGCCGATATAGGGAATGTTCTTTTTTTGCAAAGCCACACTGTCAACATATTCAGGGTTTTCAGTAAGTTCCTTATTGATGCGTTGATTAATTTGAGCAAAAATGTCTTGAATGGGTTGTTGAGCAACAGACCGAACCCTGCTAATGTAACGTTCACCAGGCGTTGTATCTAATTTAACACTCGCAAAACCAGCACCGTCCTGACCTCGGTTATGCTGTTTTTCCATCATCAGATACATTTTATTAACACCATAAAAAGCAGTCCCATATTTTTCTTTATAGAATTCTAATGGTTTTAAAAGTCTTATAACTGCAATTCCGCATTCATGTTTTAAAGCATCACTCATTTCAATTGTGTCTTTATTATATTATTTGGTAAATAAAAAACGCGCTCTGTTAGGAGCGCGTTAGTTTATGTTAATTTATATGTAGTTAACATGTGTTTTTTAAAAGCTATATGGCATCGATTCATTTTCATCTAGTTTTTCTAAAATATTTATGTTAATTCAATTTCAAATTGTGTTAGCTTCTTAAATTGTAATAATCGTTTATTTACTTCCTCATGTGTTAAATTTTTCATGCGTTCCGTTCCAAATTTTTCAACACAAAAAGAGGCTAACGTAGAGCCATAAATGATGGCATTTTTCATGTTTTCAAATGAAATATCACCAGTTTTTGCAATATATCCGGCAAAACCACCTGCAAAAGTATCCCCGGCTCCTGTCGGGTCAAAAACCTCTTCTAGCGGCAAAGCGGGTGCATAAAATATATTATCATCATGAAACAATAAAGCCCCGTGTTCCCCTTTTTTAATCACCACAAATTTTGGCCCCATTTCATGAATTTTTCTTGCAGCCACAACTAAAGAATATTCACCAGTTAATTGTCTTGCTTCTTCATCATTTATAGTAATAACATCAATACGCTTTATTACCTTATGTAAATCATCTAACGCGCTATCCATCCAAAAATTCATGGTATCTAAAATGACCAGTTTAGGTTTTGTTGTCATTTGATTGAGCACGCTTAATTGAACCATAGGATGTAAGTTTCCCAACATTACAAATTCTGCATCACAGTAGTTTTTAGGGACTACCGGATTAAAATCAGCCAAGGTATTGAGTTCAGTGACCAAAGTATCACGCGTATTCATATCATTATGGTATTTACCGCTCCAGAAAAACGTTTTTCCATTTTTAACAATTTCAATACCAGAAATATCAATGTTTTTATTCGATAAAAAATTTAAGTATTCTTTAGGAAGATCATCTCCAACAATGGATACTATAGCTGAATCAATATCAAATTGTGAGGCTGATAAACCAATAAATGTAGCGGCGCCACCAAGAATTTTATCTGTTTTTCCAAAAGGCGTTTCAATAGCATCAAATGCTACGGTGCCAACAATGACTAGTTTACCCATAAAAAAGAGTTGTAATTTTCTGCAAATATAAGTGTTTTAGATGCTAAAAAACGAATTTATTTTCTTCCAAAATCAGCCGGAATTTCACCCCATGCTTTTGTTTCCCATTTTACTATAACCGTTTTATATGAGTTTGTTTTTAACCAGTTAACGGCTCTATCTACAAGTTCAAAAAGACTTTTATTTTTATCTGTTCGCTCTAATTTGGTATTGCAAATTTTCTTTTTAACCCAGCTCATAGCAGTTTTGGAGTCTGTATAAATAATTTTGTTACTATTCTTTTTTTTAAGAAGCGCTAATCCGTGTACAATTGCTAAAAACTCACCAATATTGTTAGTACCTTCTTCAAACGGGCCTTGAATGAACAATTGCTTTTTAGTTTTTGTATCCACACCTTTGTATTCCATTTTTCCGGGATTCCCACTTACAGCGGCATCTACACTAATGGAATTATAATTTGGAAGGCCTATTTTTTTTAGTTGTTCTGAAGATAATTCACTTTTAAAAGATTTTGTTTTACCCACATAATCAAAATAATTTCCTTTTAAAGCTTGTTTTGCGGCATCAAATTTTTCAAAAGATTTATATTGGGCCCCTTCAAAATTGGTTATTTGTGCCTTGCAATCTTCCCAAGATTCAAAAACACCGGGGTGATGTCCTTTCCAAACCGTATAATATTTTTTCTTTTTTTTCGCCATCTTTAGTTTCCACGAAAGTGAAAATCCCATTAAATTAAACTTTAAACTTGATTAGAAAGTAATTTCTCAACAACTTTCGGGAAATGTTCCATTTCTAAATTATGGATTTTATGGGCAACATCAGTTGCTGAATCATATTTTTCAACCTTACATTTCGCCTGAAAAATGACAGTACCCTCATCATAATGCTCATTTACGTAATGAATAGTAATGCCCGTTTCTTTATCGTGATTCGCAACAACTGCATCATGAACATGCCTGCCATACATGCCTTTTCCTCCATATTTAGGCAAAAGAGCGGGGTGAATATTAATAATTTTGTTAGGGAATTCATGTAATATATTTTCTGGAAATTTCCATAAAAATCCGGCTAAAACAATTAAATCTGGTTTTGACGCTTTTAAAATATTGAGAACATCATTGCTTTTTGTAAATGCTATTCGGTTGAATGATAAGGCGCTTATTCCAAGTGTTTTACATCTTTCCAGCACTTTGGCAAGAGGATTGTTAGTAAGCACCTGAATAACAGAAGCATTTTCTCTGTTTTGAAAAAACTTGATTAAATTTTCAGCATTGGTACCACTTCCGGACGCAAAAATTACAATACGTTTCATATATAGACCTCTTGATAAGATTATTCAAACAAAAAAAAGAATAATTATTAACAATTAATGGTTAAAATAGAAATACTTAAAAGTAATTTTAGTAAATTACCAATACATTTTTCACATAATAGCAAATTATAAAATAAAGTTTTTTATTTTTGCCAACTAATTAAAACCTTAAATTAAAAAGATTATGTCAGACATTGCATCAAGAGTAAAAGCGATTATCGTAGACAAATTGGGAGTAGATGAGAACGAAGTTGTAACTGAAGCTAGCTTCACAAACGATTTAGGAGCAGACTCACTAGACACAGTTGAATTAATCATGGAATTTGAAAAAGAATTTGATATTCAAATACCAGACGATCAAGCAGAAAATATCGCAACAGTAGGTCAAGCTATATCATATATAGAGGCTGCTAAATAAGCAAAAAACTTTTATGGAATTAAAGCGAGTTGTAGTAACAGGGTTAGGCGCTTTAACACCAATTGGAAATACCAAACATGAATTTTGGGACGCTCTAATTGGTGGTAAAAGCGGAGCTGCACCTATAACATATTTTGATACCGAAAAGTTTAAAACAAAGTTTGCTTGCGAATTAAAAAACTTTGAGCCTACTGATTTTCTTGACAGAAAAGAGGCGCGCAAGATGGATAAATTTGCTCAGTATGCCATGGTAGCCGCAGATGAGGCCATTGCAGATGCCAAATTAAATCTTGATGAAGTAAATAAATTGCGAGTAGGAGTCATTTGGGGGGCGGGAATAGGTGGATTGGAGACATTTCAAGAGGAAGTTTTAAACTTTGCTGCTGGTGATGGTTCTCCCAGATTTAACCCCTTCTTCATTCCTAAAATGATTGCAGATATTGCTCCAGCAAATATTTCCATAAAATATGGTTTTATGGGGCCAAATTACACCACAGTTTCTGCCTGTGCTTCTTCAGCAAACGCTATGTTTGATGCATTAAACTCAATACGTTTAGGGCATTGTGATATTATAGTAACGGGTGGAAGTGAAGCGGCAGTGACCATTGCTGGAATGGGTGGCTTCAATGCCATGCATGCGCTATCTACTAGAAATGAAAGTCCGGAAACAGCTTCCCGTCCATTTGACGCAACCAGGGATGGTTTTGTTTTGGGTGAAGGCGCTGGTGCACTTGTTTTAGAAGAATACGAACATGCAAAAGCACGTGGCGCAAAAATTTATGCTGAATTTGTTGGCGGAGGGTTATCATCTGATGCTTATCATATGACGGCTCCTCATCCTGAGGGTGTTGGTGTTATTGCTGTTATGAAAAATTGTTTGGAAAACGCTGGATTAAAACCGGAGGACGTTGATCATATTAATACCCATGGAACATCCACTCCATTAGGAGATGTAGCCGAACTTAAAGCCATTTCAGAAGTGTTTGGTAATCATGCGAAACATATAAATATTAATTCAACAAAATCAATGACTGGGCACTTACTAGGTGCTGCAGGAGCAATTGAAGCTATATCAGTAATTTTAGCAATGCAGAATAGCATGGTGCCACCAACAATTAACCATACTACTGTAGATGAAAATATTGATCCTGAACTGAATTTAACATTAAACAAGGCTCAAAAACGAGACGTTAAGGTTGCTATGAGCAATACTTTTGGTTTTGGTGGTCATAATGCTTGTGTAGTATTCAAGAGATTAGATTAATTCCCGATTGAAAAGAATTAGAAACATATTAAATTCCCGTTTTAATAACAACGGGGATTTTTTTGTACAATTAACCGAAATCTTAGGGTTTAAACCCAAAACGATTCTGTTTTATAAAACAGCATTCACGCATCGTTCCATGAATATTAAGAATAGAGAAGGTAATGCAATTAATTATGAACGGCTGGAATTTTTGGGAGACGCTATGTTGGGAGCCGTTATAGGTGCGCATTTGTATCTTGAAGTCCCAAGTGGAGACGAAGGGTATCTAACAAAAATGCGTTCAAAAATAGTTAGTAGGGAACATTTAAATGAACTGGGAAAGGATTTAAAATTAATAGACCTCATAGAAAGCAAAATAGCAGCAACACAATTTGGCGATAATATTCATGGCAATTTATTTGAAGCACTAGTTGGGGCTATTTATTTAGACAAAGGCTTTAAGTATTGCGAGAAATTTATTTATAAACGCGTTATAATTCCTTATGTTGATATTTCTCAATTGGAAGGAAAAGTCATTAGCTATAAAAGCTTATTAATTGAGTGGTGTCAAAAAGAAAAGAAAACATTTAACTATCATGTTTATGAAGATACAGGAAATGATGATGTCAGGCACTTTTCTGTTAAATTGTCTGTAGATAATAAAATTGTCACCAAAGCAAGAGCCACTTCAAAGAAAAAAGCAGAAGAAAAAGCTTCAAAAAGGGCGTTTTTTGTTTTTCAGACAAGAATGTCAAAATAATAACATCAATTTACTTTATAAAGAATCAACTATAACGTTTTAGCTTGCATTTCTTATTAAGATTAGTAAAAACGTATCTCTTTAAATGTTTTAAATATTATATTTACAGCGATTTATATAAGTTATGGCCGTACACAAACTTATTCTTGATGACGATTTTGAAGAATCGATTTTCACTTTAATTGCAATTCACTGCACTATCGAAGATTATCGATTAGCATATCTTATTAATAAAAATTTAGGTATAAATCTGGTTAGACAAAAAAATGATTTAGATTTTAGTAACGGGAAATCTACCTATTCAATTTATGAATGGGAAGATGAAAAACAGCGATTATCATGGTATTTAGTATCGAATATTTGTAAAACAAATGATGTTCATCAAGTTAAAACCGGACTATTATTTCAAAATAATCAAAGCGTCACAAAAACACATCATTTATTACCTGAATTAAATCAGGTTAATTATTTTTTGAAAATTGACGACGAATTCAATATAAAAAAAGAAAAACATATTATTAATACCATACAAAATATCCCCCAAATTATAACGGCTTACACCATTGACCAAAACCAATTAAAATCTAAAGACAATTTAATTTTCAACTAATGCCAATAAGAAAAAAAACTAAAATAGTGGCCACTTTAGGTCCCGCTTCAAGTACCAAAGAAGTTTTAAAAGGAATGCTTGAAGAAGGTGTTGATGTATTCAGAATTAACTTCTCACATGCGGATTACGCTGATGTAGAAGAACGAATTAAAATGATTCGTGATCTCAATAAGGAATTTGGTTATAATTGCGCAATCCTAGGCGATTTACAAGGGCCAAAACTTAGGGTTGGAGTCATGAAAGAAGAGGTTGTAGTGCATCCGGGTGATGAAATAATTTTCGTCACTGGTGAACGCTTTGAAGGCACCAAGGATCGTGTATATATGACGTATGATCGATTTCCTCAAGATGCCAAACCAGGTGAGCGTATTTTGTTGGATGACGGAAAATTAATTTTTGAAGTTGTTTCAACTGATAAGGTAAGTGAAGTAAATGCCCGGGTGATTCAAGGAGGTCCTTTAAAATCGAAAAAAGGGGTAAACTTACCTAATACAAATATTTCACAGCCAGCCTTAACAGAAAAGGATATTGAAGATGCCATTTTTGCAATTAAGCATCAAGTGGATTGGATTGCACTTTCATTTGTTCGTCATGCTGAAGATTTGATACTATTGCGGGATTTAATCAATAAACATACTACCGAAAAAATCCCGATAATAGCCAAAATTGAAAAACCAGAAGCTGTTGAAAACATTGATAAAATTGTAGCGCATTGTGATGGTTTAATGGTGGCTCGTGGAGATTTAGGTGTTGAGATTCCTGCTGAAGAAGTACCTCTTATTCAAAAACAATTAGTTCTTAGAGCAAAAAAAGCAAGAATACCGGTAATTATAGCAACGCAAATGATGGAGACCATGATTACTAGTTTAACGCCAACAAGAGCTGAGGTTAATGATGTTGCAAATTCAGTTATGGATGGTGCGGATGCCGTAATGCTTTCTGGTGAAACATCTGTTGGGCAATACCCAATTCAGGTTATAAAACAAATGGCAAACATTTTAAAAAGTGTTGAGAATTCACCATTAATTAAAGTCCCACAACTACCACCACATATTAGAACCAATCGGTACATCACTAAATCCATTTGTTATCATGCAGCAAATATGGCCAATGAAATTAATGCAAAAGCCATATCAACATTAACAAATAGTGGTTATACGGCGTTCCAAATTTCAGCATGGAGACCATTATCTCATATCTTGGTTTTTACATCCAATGAACGGATTCTTACTCAATTAAGTTTGCTTTGGGGTGTCAAAGCCTTTTACTATGATAAATTTGTGAGTACCGATGAAACCATTGAAGATGTAAATAATATTGCCTGTAAAATGGGTTATTTGGAAGAAGGGGATATGTTAATCAGTTTAGCCGCCATGCCAATTCAAAGTAAAGGTATGGTTAACACACTGCGTGTTACTGAAATAACTTCGTGCCCAATATAAAGCTTACCTAATTTTAATATTTTAAGAGGCTATCTAGAAAGTCTAGTTCTATGTCATATTAAGCTTGTCGAAATATATCAACATATAGATAATCAGCAATTGGTTTCGACAAGCTCAACCTGACAACTCGAAAACATTCACTTTTTAAATAGTTTCTTTATTTTGAGTTAAAAAGGAACATCAGAATTCAAATTGTAATTGCACATTCACGCTTTTTTCATTTTTAGTTTGTCTGGTTTGAATAGCTAATCCTTCATTGTTTAAATTGGACATAGATATACCAAGTAAACGTACAGAATTACTCATTTTTTCTTGATATAACAAGTCTTTGGCAGTTTCTAATATCAATGCCTTATCACTAATAAAATAATTTAGGGTTTTGCTTCGGGTTTGTAAGCTGAAATCGCTGTATTTTATTTTTAAAGTCACCGTTTTCCCTGCAACTTTACTTTTTGTTAATCTACGCGACACTTCTTCAGCAATATGGTCAAGTTTTTCAAGCATAAATATTTCACTTGACAAGTTTTCGTTAAATGTATGTTCAGCGGCTAATGATTTTCTTATTCTGTTTGGTTTTACTTCGCTGGTATGAATTCCTCTTACGACATGAAAGTAATAAGAACCAGATTTTCCAAAATGTTCCACTAAATAATCCAGGGATTTTAATTTTAAATCTTCTCCTGTAAAAATACCTAATTGATACATCTTTTCAGCAGTTACCTTACCAACCCCATAAAATTTTCGAATATCAAGTCGTTCCAAAAATTCAATAACCTCTTCAGGATTTACCGTTTTTTGTCCATTGGGTTTGTTGTAATCACTGGCAACTTTCGCTATAAATTTATTGATTGAAATGCCGGCAGATGCCGTCAAACCAACTTCTTTTAAGATCCGTTCACGTATTTCTTTGGCAATTAATGAAGCACTTGGATTGCCTTTTTTATTATGGGTAACGTCTAAATAAGCTTCATCAAGAGATAGTGGTTCAACTAAATCTGTGTAATCAAAAAAAATAGATCTTATTTTTTTCGAAATTTCATGGTATCTTTCAAAATGAGGTTTTACAAAAATTAATTCCGGACAATTTCGTTTTGCTTGAACACCGCTCATGGCACTACGTACACCAAATTTTCTGGCTTCATAACTGGCGGCACTTACTACCCCACGTTTTTCATTTCCGCCAACAGCAATAGGTTTTCCTTTAAGGTCTGGATTATCCATTTGCTCTACAGACGCATAAAAAGCATCCATATCTACATGAATAATTTTTCTAATGGGGGGAAATTCAGACATCACGTAAAAATATAATATCTTTATCAAATTGAATTAAAGACATGGCAAAAACAGCAATTATTATTGGAGCAACAGGTCTTACTGGTAACATTTTATTGAAACGACTTCTTGATGATAAAAGATATCAATCGGTTAAATTATTCAGTAGAAACTCGTGTAATATAAAAGATTCTAAAATTGAAGAGCATTTGGTAGACGTTCTGGATATTGAAACTTATGAAGATTTATTTAATGCCGATGAGGTTTATTGTTGCATTGGTTCAACAAAATCAAAAACGCCAAATGAAGAATTATATCTTAATATAGATTATGGTGTTCCGGTGGCATTAGCCAATCTTTGTGTAAAAAAAGGGATTCATACTTTTATGGTTATTTCTGCTTTAGGGGCCAGTAAAAAAAGCAAACTGTTTTATAACAGAATGAAAGGAAGAATGGAAGAAGATGTGTTCAGAAGAAAAATAAAAAAATTGTACATATTACAACCTTCTTTAATTGGAGGTACCAGAATTGAAAAAAGAGCAGGGGAAAAACTTGCTAAGGTTTTCATGAAAATTCTAAGCCCAATATTTATTGGGCCATTAAAAAAATATAGAACTATTCATCCACAAACTATTGTAAATGCTATGCTATGGTTAGCTAATAACAAGTATGAGTCAGGAAGAATTCCTTCCAATGAGATTCAAAAAATTTCTAATAATTCATGATTGAAATTGAAAGAAAGTTTTTGGTAAAGTCATTTGATTTTAAAGAAGAGGCATATAAATCCACCAGAATTATTCAAGGGTTTTTAAACACGAATAAAGAAAGAACAGTTAGAATACGAATAAAAGATAATCAAGGATTTATAACGGTAAAAGGGCAATCAACAAAAGATGGATTATCTCGTTTTGAATGGGAAAAGGAAATATTAAAGGAAGAAGCCAAAGCGCTCTTAAATCTTTGCGAACCGGGAGTTATTGATAAAATACGCTATGAAATAAAAAAAGGAAATCATATTTTTGAAGTCGATGAGTTTTTTGGGGACAATGAAGGTTTGGTTATTGCTGAAATTGAATTACAAACAGAAAATGAAGCCTTTGTAAAACCGGAATGGTTAGGGAAAGAAGTAACCGGAAACATAAAATATTATAATTCACAAATAAGCAAACAGCCCTATAATACTTGGTTGAAAAAATGAATAAAAAAATTAAATTAAAATGAAAAAATTTATAATATACAGTTTTGTATTTCTTGGGTTTTATGCCTGTAGAAAAGTAGAAAAAGAAGTTACAAAAGAGGGAATTGAGACCCCTCAAGAAATTATAAAAGATTCTGTAATACCAGAAGTTTCAGAATCATCTATCATGACATCAACGAAAAATTTAAAAGAAGCATTAACGTCAAAAGGATTTCAAATATTTGATTATGTTGATGAAAAAACAAAGGACACTATTTTAATGCAACAGTACTTTATTGCTTTTTTAAAAAACGGTCCCACCCGTTCTCAAAGTGAAGAAGAAGCGTCTTTTTTACAAAAACAACATTTAGCCCATTTAGGAAAAATGTACGACCTAGGATATGCGGATATTTCGGGGCCTTTTGGAGATAATGGCGACATTAGGGGTATTACCATTTATAATGTGCCGACTTTACAAATGGCAGATAGTTTAGCCAATGCCGACCCCATGGTTAAAGCAGGGCGTTTGATTATTGAAATGCACCCTTGGTGGGCTGCAAAAGGCTTTCCATTAAGATAATGCTTAAAGTTTTAAGAGTTATTTTACAGCTCATAAATGTTGTAATTATTTTAACTTTATTAACCATTCACTTTGTTATAAAAGAAGATAGTTACAAGGATTCATTGTTTTTTTATGCGTTTCCTTTACTTATCATTATATCAATAATTTTATTTATTTCTGTTTTTCTTACTAAAAAATGGAGACGATTTAATCTCATAATAGCATCTATATTATTGATAATTTGGTTAGCTGGTAGTTTCAAAATACATTTACCAGAGAAAATAAATGATATAGATTTAGAAATTGTTTTTTGGAATGCCTCAAGAGATAATGATATTGAAAAGGCCTTTAAAGAGAACGAAGACATTCCAGATATTATGGTTTTGGTTGAGTCTAAAGAGAATAATATAGTTGAACTTCAACAAAAATATCCAGATTATTTTTTTTATAGCTCCCATGAAGAAATAGCTATTTTTTCAAAAACGCCTTTAGTGATTGAAAGTAAAAGCTCATCAAAGTTCAATACAACTGTTATTAATTTTAAAACTGGGGGAATCAATTTTTATGCGGTTGATGTTACAGGTAGTCAAGATGTCCCCAGATCATGGGAATTGGGTTTTGTTGACGCATCAATTAAAGAAAAACAAAACACGATAGTATTAGGGGATTTTAATACGCCGTTTGAGTCAAAATATTTAAAACCCATAAAACAAAATTTCAATCACGCTTTTTCTAAAAAAGGAAACGGATTTAGAGAAACCTGGTTCTGGAACATCCCGCTGCTTTCATTAGATCATATCTGGGTTTCAAAAGATTTAAAAATTCTTAAAGCGTCCAAAATTAGCACCTTTCAATCAGATCATAGCATGGTGAAAACGGTTATTAAAAGATAGTTTATTGAGCATTAAAATGGTATTCGCGTTCAACTTTACAAATTCTCACATGATACCAACTGTACCAATCTTGTCGTCCTTTTAATTGAGCCTCAAGATGGTCTGTTTGTTGTTTCCATTTTTTAATGGCCTCAAGACTTTCCCAATAGCTCACAGTAATACCTACAGAATTTCTGGCACTATCAATCCCTAAAAAACCTTTTTGTGCTTTCGCAAGAGATTCCATTTTTTCTGCCATTTCTGTATAACCTTCAGTGTTTTCTGTGTGTGTTGAAGTAAAAATGACCGCGTAATAAGGCAAATTATTATTCATTATATATTTCTATGTATAATTCCCCTTTATCATTCATGGTGGCTCTGTACATGCCCGCAGTATTAAATTCCATAACCATGTTGCCGTTTTTATCAACGGCAATAATGCCGCCATCACCACCAAGTTCAGGAAGTTTTTTCTGAATGACTTCTTTAGCAGCTTCACTTAATGAAAGACCTTTATATTCCATTAAAGCTGAAATATCATAGGCTACAACACCTCTTATAAAAATTTCACCCCATCCTGTACTTGATACAGCGCAAGTATTATTATTGGCATACGTACCGGCACCAATAATGGGAGTATCACCAATTCGTCCCCAACGTTTATTGGTCATGCCACCAGTTGATGTTCCTGCAGCAAGATTTCCGTTTTTATCTAAAGCCACACAACCTACCGTTCCAAATTTAGAATCTTTAATGTTTGAGTCATAAAAGGCTTGTTTAGTTTTTTGTTCTGAATTTTTAACTTTTTGAAGTGATTGAAATCTATTTTCGGTATAGAAATAACTTGGATCAACTAATTGTATACCTTGTTCTTTAGCAAATTCTTCAGCGCCATCACCATAAAGCATCACATGTGGGGATTTATCCATAATTGCTCTTGCCAAATTAATAGGATTTTTAATTGTTTTTGTGCCTGCTGATGCACCTGCATTTAATGTCTTTCCATCCATTATTGAAGCGTCAAGTTCATTGGTTCCGGCATTAGTAAATACGGCGCCTTTTCCAGCATTAAATAAAGGGGAATCCTCCATAACATTGATTGTGTTTTGAACAGCATCGATACTGCTCCCTCCATTTTTTAAAATTTCATAACCAACTTTAATAGCTTCTTCTAATTTTAATTGATACTCAGCTTCTTTTTCTGGCGTCATATTCTTTTTTAAAATAGTACCTGCACCACCGTGAATTACTATAGCAAATTCATTTACTTTTTCAATTTTTATTTTTGTATCGGTTTGATTGTTAGCTTTTTTACAACCAATTATAAATGCAGAAAATAATATCAAGACAATTAAATTTTTCATGATGCGTAGAAATTAAATAGATGCTTTAAAGTTACATTATTTTACAAAAGAAGACTCAGCTTTTAAAGACATTTTATTAGTATCTTTGCCTCATAATTTAATAATTCGTAAAAAACAAGTTGATATGGAAGCAATTGCTACCGATTTCGGAATAAAACAAGCATTACACCATCTTGGTGTTAATGACATGAATAATGGAACATCTACAGGGAATAACAATTTTTCTGGGGGTGAAATCCTTGCAAGTTATTCTCCGGTTGATGGAAAATTAATTGGAAAAGTAAAAACAACCACAAAGGAAGATTATGAAAAAGTAATGACAGCAGCTACAACTGCTTTTAAAACTTGGAGATTGATGCCAGCGCCACAACGAGGTGATATTGTGCGTCAATTTAGTGATAAACTACGTGAGAAAAAAGATGCTTTAGGAAAACTAGTGTCTTATGAAATGGGTAAAAGCTTACAAGAAGGATTAGGTGAAGTACAGGAAATGATTGACATCTGTGATTTTGCTGTTGGTTTATCGCGTCAATTATATGGTTTAACCATGCATTCTGAAAGACCTGGACACCGTATGTATGAGCAATACCATCCGCTTGGAGTGGTTGGGATTATTTCAGCATTTAATTTTCCGGTGGCTGTTTGGGCGTGGAATACAGCATTATCATGGATTTGTGGCGATGTGTGCATTTGGAAACCTAGTGAAAAGGCACCTTTATGCGGTATTGCTTGTCAAAATATTGCAGCTGAAGTGTTTAAAGCCAATAACTTACCTGAAGGAATCAGTAATTTAATAATTGGCGATTATAAAGTGGGTGAATTGATGACGAAAGATACGCGTGTGCCTTTGATTTCGGCAACAGGTTCTACCAGAATGGGTAAAATTGTGGCTCAGGAAGTTGCAGGACGTTTGGGAAGAAGTTTGTTAGAATTAGGTGGAAACAACGCCATCATTGTAACGCCAGATGCGGATATAAAAATGACCGTAATCGGTGCTGTTTTTGGAGCTGTGGGGACTGCTGGACAACGTTGTACTTCGACTCGCCGATTGATTATTCATGAGTCTATTTATGATAAAGTTAAAACAGCGGTTACTGATGCCTACAAACAATTGCGTATTGGAAATCCATTGGATGAAAAAAATCATGTAGGGCCTTTGATTGATACCGATGCAGTGAAAATGTATCAAAATGCATTAGCAAAAGTGGTTGAAGAAGGTGGAAACATTATTGTTGAAGGTGGTGTTTTAAAAGGTGAAGGGTATGAAAGTGGTTGTTATGTAAAACCAGCCATTGCCGAAGCTAAACCTGAATATAAAATAGTTCAGCATGAAACCTTTGCACCTGTTTTATACTTATTGAAATATTCTGGTGATGTTGAAAATGCGATCGATATTCAAAATAAGGTTGCTCAAGGGTTGTCTTCAGCTATTATGACGAACAACTTACGTGAAGCGGAACGTTTTCTGTCTGTTGCCGGTTCTGATTGTGGCATTGCCAACGTTAATATTGGAACTTCAGGGGCCGAAATTGGTGGTGCTTTTGGTGGTGAAAAAGAAACTGGCGGCGGCAGAGAATCTGGCAGTGATGCTTGGAAAATATATATGCGAAGACAAACCAATACCATTAATTATACGACAAGTTTGCCTTTAGCTCAGGGTATTAAGTTTGATTTGTAAAATTCCTGCGAAAGCAGGAATCTTGTGTTTTAAAACTAGTTTAAATATTCCAAACTCATTAGATTTTTTTTGCTGAATTGAATAATATTACATTGCAACTATAGAAGATATAACTATAATTTTAGAGTTATGGTTATACATACGTTGGCAATAATTAAAAACCCATCAAAGAATATAAATTAATGAATATAAAGTTTGAAGGAAAATACAAATCAATAGATAAAGTTATTTGGAATGATGTACCAAAACTTTCTGTGATTACAGGTAAAAATGGCACAGGTAAATCGCAATTGCTCGATATTATAAAGGCAAGTATTATTAAAAAATGGGAAAATATCCCTAACTCACCAAATACTTTTGCTGAAATTTCAGGGGAAGTATATAGAACAGAGAATTTAGTCTTTTTAAGAGGCGAATGGGCTCTTGAAAATTTAGGTGCAATTGGATTAAATAATGTTCAACAAGATAGAGAGCAAATTCACAAACAATTCACAGAACGACAAAAAACACTCAAAGCCGTAAATGAAACTAACATAAAAGACTATAAAGAACATTACAGTAAGCAGATTGAACAAACTTCCCTTCTAGATTTTTTTGATAACCTTATATATGAACGTCAATTATTTAATGGAAAGTCAATACCTAAAGACGAATTTTTAAATCTTATTCCAAATAATATATTAACAGATATTAGGCATCAAGCTACAAATACCAATATCGGAAAAATATTTTATAATTATAGACTTGACTTAATTGAAGCAAAATCTACTGGCTTAACGGAAGAAGCGTTTATAAAAAAGAATTCAGAAAAACCATGGGTTCTTATAAATCAACTTTTTCAAGATATCGCCCTTCCCTTTGAATTAAATAATCCGGAAGAAGTAAATATGCGCGATATGTATACTCCGGTTTTGAAAAATATTGATAATGGAGAACCTATTCATTTCAGTGACCTTTCTTCTGGAGAAAAAGTTCTTGTTTCTTTAGTTTTTTGGCTTTTTAATTCAAGTGATAGTGGAGTTTTTCCAAAAATTCTATTACTTGACGAGCCTGACGCACATTTACATCCATCAATGACAAAACAGTTTCTTTACGTTTTGAAGAATGTTTTGTGTGATAAGTATGATGTTCGAGTAATTATGACGACTCATTCTCCATCAACTGTAGCTATTGCACCAGAAGAATCTCTTTTCTTGATGAAAAAAGATGGTGATAGAGTAGAAAAAGTGGTTAAAGATTCAGCATTATCTATACTAACAGCAGGTGTTCCAAGCTTCAGTGTTAATTATGAAAATAGAAGACAAATTTTCGTAGAAAGTCCGTATGATGTAACTTTTTATGAAATGCTTTATCAAAAATTAAATTCTTATCTAATTCCAGAAATATCTCTGACTTTTATTTCATCAGGTGAAAGTAGAACAGATAAAAATGGAATTAAAATAGCCAATTGTGGTCAAGTAATTAATATTTGTGAAACATTACGCAGTGGAGGGAATAATTTTGTTTGGGGAATCATTGATTGGGATACCGAAAATGAACCCGATAAATATGCATTCATTAAAGTTTTAGGTAATAAAAATAGATACGCAATTGAAAATTATTTATTTGACCCTTTACTTCTCGCTGCTTTATTATTAAGGGAAAAATTGATAAATAAATCTGATTTGGGTCTTAATGAGGAAGATACTTTTAATGATTTTAAGAGATTCCCGACTGAAAAACTTCAAATGATTTCAGATGTAATTGTAACAATTATTAGCGAAAAAGTAAATCCAACTGAAAACCTTGAAAAGGTTAATGTGTCATATATAAATGGTAAGACAATTGAGATTCAAAAATGGTACCTAATACATCATGGACATGCACTTGAAGAAAAGATATTAGATGCTTTTCCTGGTCTTGGGAAATTAAAAAAAGGTAAAGAGGAAATGCTCAAATACGAAATGATAGATAAGATTATTGATGATATTCCAGACTTCATTCCATTAGACATTTTAGAAGCTTTGAAATTTGTACAACAAGAATAACTATTGCCAACACCGTATATAGCTCATAGCTAGTCATTTACTTAATCAAAGTTAAGGCATATTTGGAAGTCCGCCAAATTTTTTAATTTGGCTTATTGAAAAAAAAAATAATAAGAAAATTAAAAAATTCGGCTCGTGCTTAAACGAATAGTCATTGCTAATTTACACGCTACGAGCCATATACAAAACCGTTGGCAGTAATGCGGACGAAATCATCAAAAGTTTCCATATAATTCAACTTTTTTGTTATC
>TARA_R110002050_G_scaffold57866_5_pt1 | contig 23703 bp, 22 predicted proteins | sample TARA_R110002050 | Tara Oceans TARA_R110002050 (sample SAMEA4396988) | marine metagenome | biome: Polar Biome; feature: [DCM] deep chlorophyll maximum layer (ENVO:01000326); material: water (ENVO:00002006), including particulate matter (ENVO:01000060) such as... | depth 25 m
ATTTAATCTTAGTTAAATTACAGGGTATGAAATAACGAAAAAAAGTTTAAAAGCTAAAATTTTATCAGTTAAATTTAAGACATTTCTCCTCTAAGCGATTTTTCAAACATATTTTTAAATTTTTTACTTGAAATATTTTGCCCTAACATAAACATTAACTTTCCAATTGCAGCTTCTGTAGTAATGTCTTTTCCAGATATAACACCAATCTCTTTTAACTGATTACTAGTCTCATAGTGCCCCATCATAACACTCCCACCAGAACATTGTGTGATATTAATAATATGAATCCCTTTCAAAATTGCTTCTTTTAATATCTCAACAAACCATTTTTCAGTAGTACAATTTCCAGACCCAAAAGTTTCAATAATGACTACTTTTAGGCTATTTGTTTTAATAATTCCGTTAATTATCACCTCCGATATACCTGGAAACAACTTTATAAGCGCAATATTATTGTCTAATTCTTTATAAACTTTTAATGTTTTACTTAAATTAGGCTTGAATAAATATTTATTATTAATTTTTAAATGCACTCCAGATTCTGCTAAATCTGGATAATTAAAAGAGGCAAAAGCTTGAAAATCTTCTGCATTTATTTTTGTTGTTCTATTAGCTCGATATAATTTATATTCAAAATACAAACACACTTCTTTAATTAAAGGCTTGCCTTCGCTTTTTAAAGATGCGACTTGAATAGACGTTATTAAGTTCTCTTTAGCATCGGTTCTTAAATCGCCAATGGGCAATTGTGAGCCTGTAAAAACTACAGGTTTTGCTAAATTTTCAAGCATAAAACTTATCCCTGATGCTGTATAACTCATTGTATCACTGCCGTGTAAAACAACAAACCCATCAAACTTATCATAATTTTTTTCAATAAGCTCTGCTATTTGTACCCAATACTCAGGTTTCATATTGCTAGAATCAATAGGTTTGCTAAATGAAACTGTATCTATATTGCAATCTAATAACTGTAACTCTGGTATTTTTTCTAAAAGTGTTTTAAAATCGAATGCTTTTAAGGTGCCTGTTTTAAAGTCCTTAATCATACCTATAGTACCTCCTGTATATATAAGTAATATGTTAGCTTTTAATTTGTTCATATTTTTAAACTTTAAAAACGCTTTTAGAATTTTTAGTAGTAACTTCTGCTATATCTTCTATAGGCACATTATATATATAGGACAATTTTTCTAACACCTTTAATATATATACACTTTCGTTTCGCTTACCTCTATATGGTACAGGTGCTAAATAAGGCGAATCGGTTTCTAACACAATATGTTTTAAATCTATTTGATTTAAAAACTGATCAATCTTTCCGTTTTTAAAAGTAGCAACACCTCCAATACCTAATTTCATGTTATATGAAATGGCTTGATGTGCTTGTTCTAAAGTTCCTGTAAAACAATGAAATATCCCAAATAAATCATCACTCTTTTCACTTTTTAAAACTTCAAACACTTCATCAAAAGCATTTCTACAATGAATATTAATAGGTAATTGATGCTTTTTTGCTAATTGTATTTGGTATTTAAATGCTTCTTGTTGGATTCCTAAAGTCGATTTATCCCAATATAAATCAATACCAATTTCTCCCACAGCATAAAATTTTCGACTTGCAAGCATCTCTTCAACATGTTTTAATTCCTCTTTATAATTCTCTTCTACATGTGTTGGATGCAGTCCCATCATTAAAAAAATATTATCGGGGTAATCATTTTCTAATTGAAGCATAGATTCAGTATACGTAGAATCGATGGCTGGAATAAAAAATCTGGACACACCTTGTTCTATAGCACGACTTATCATATCGTTTCTATCTTCATCAAAAGCCTCACTGTATAAATGGGTATGTGTATCGGTAATTATCATTTGGTAAAAATAAAAAAGTCATCACTTTAAATGATGACTTTTCAGTTTTTTGTTTTAGCATCAAAGCTAATCTAATTTCTTAATCAGTTTTTGAGCTTGCTTATAATCATCTGCATCTTCTGGAATTGTTTTTAAAATAGCCAAACAAGCTTCTTCGTCTTTCTGTTTTAACTTACTTAAAGCTAAATACCATACGCCTTTATATTTATAAGCCGATTTTCCTTCTTTTAAATCTTCTAATAAAGCATCAGCGATTTCAAAATTATTCAATTCAATATTAGAAATAGCACTATAAAAGATTAATTCGGAGTTCTCGCTATCTAATTTAATTAGGCCTCTAAAAGCAGCTTCAGCTTTAGCAAAATCTTTATTATTAAATGCATTCTCAGCAGTTTGCAATAAATCATCATTAGCGCCTCTAACGGTTAAACTTATAGCATCATAATCTGAATAATCGTTATATGTTGGATTTGTAAATTGATTAAAAGTAAAAATACCAAATAACAATGCAACACTTGCCGCTATAGCATATTTAAAAAGGTTAAACGTTTTAGATTTGGTTGCTTGCTCTTGAACAACCTCTGAATTGTTAAAGTGCCTATCTGATATCTTTTTTAAATTCTCTTGAAACGCATTTGATGCTGTTTCGTTTTCAAACTTATGCTCTAAAAAAGAAGACAGTCCTTTATATGTATTAAACGCTTGATTAAATTCTGGTTCGCTTTTTAATCGTGCTTCAAAAGTGATTAGTTCCTCCTTTGTCATTTCTTTAGAAAGGTAAGCTTCAAACTGTATGTAATTTTGATCGTTCATGATAATTAATTATTAAGTTGGTTAAACTTTGGAGACTCTTGAACCAGTTCTGTTAATTTACCAATACATAAAGATTTCTTTTTTCTAGCATAAGCATAAGTAACACCTAAACTTTTAGCGACTTCTTCCATAGATTTTATTTTAAAAGTAGCGGTTAACAAATCTTTACAAGCGGTTCCTAGTTTGCCGAACATTTCTGTAAATAAAGCTTGTTTTTCTCCAAATACAGACGTTTCAAACGCTAGTTCTTGAGCCTCGTCACCTTTAGATAGCACTTCTTCATTAATTGTTACCTCTTTATTAGAAGATTTTTTTAATTCATTCAACCATTTACGTTTACATAGTAAAAAGAAATAGGCATCAAACGGACAGGTTAACTGCAACTTTTTTTCATGCGCTTGATTATATATAGTTATCAATGTTTCTTGTATAACATCTTGTGCTTCATCTGTACTTCCACTATTCTGTTTAATGTAATTAACCACTTTAGGTACAAACTTATCATATATAGACTGTATAATAAATGAGTTGTTTTCTAGCAACCCATCTATATATTTCTGGTCTTCATGTGTTTTTTTTTCACTCATTACCCCTTGTATTTGCTACTAAAGTAAAAAAACTTTCAAATAAAAGGGTAACAATTTTTAAATGGTTTTGATATAAGGGTGTAACAGTCAAAAAATTAAGACTACACAAAATTTAATTAATCTATAAAATTTAGAAATCATGAAAATTACAAAACAATTTCACGAACACTTAAAAAATATTAATGACGTGAGTAAAAAATCAATTTTAATTATCGCAACCGTAGCATTATCAATATTAAACGTAAACGCTACAAATGAAAAAACGATACTTAACATTTCAACAGAAGTTGTAGAAATCACTAAAAACAACATCGCACAAGTTTTTGATTGGAATGTTGAAACAAATAAAGGCGCATACTCAGGAACATCTTTTTCTCTTGAAAACGCAAAAAAAATGATTGCCTTATCTAGTTCTGGCGAAATTGTTTTAGCAATAAAAATACAAAGCTATTTAGTTTTAAAAACTGAAGTAATGGCTAAAAGAAATTATTTCTGGGAAGTTGAAACTGCTTCAGGACGGGCAAAAGGGTATACTTCTACCGAAGATTACGCACACAAAATGATACAATTAGTAGCCTCAGGTGATGCTATTGTATCTAAAATAATCATTAGTCAACCTCAACAATAAAAATAATTAAAAAATAAATCCCAAAACAAGGTAACAAAATAGCTGCCCTGTTTATATAAACTTGAATAACAATTTAAACCTTAATATTATGAAAATTACAAAACAATTTCACGAACACTTAAAAAATTTAAATGGCGTGAGTAAAAATTTAAAACACATTTTAGGAACATTATTAATGACAGCTATACTTTTTACAAGCTGTTCAAAAAATGACAGCGATGACTTAGATATAATTGTTCGTGCTACAGCAGAAGACTTCAACAATTTAAAAGAAGAAGCTTTAGAGAATTTAACACAAAATTTTGAGTTTGATGCTGCCGACGGAGGTATAACCTTAACCTCAGACAAAGGAGTAAATATTTACTTAAACACAAACTGTTTAACCTTAAACGGAAATGCAGTAACAGGAACTATTGATTTAGAGTTTGTTGAATTATTTGAGAAAGGAAATATGCTTACAACTAATAAACCTACCATGGGCGTTTTACCTAATGGTGACAAAGCATTGCTAATCTCTGGAGGAGAATTCTTTATAGAAGCCACACAAAATGGTGTTGCTCTTGAAACAAATTGTGGATTTCAAATGCTAATTCCAGCTGATTTAACAGGTGGTGTTGATAATGATATGATTCTTTGGAATGGTGTAATTGATGCTGATGGAAATTTAGCTTGGGAAGAAGACAAGCGTGATGCTGCCGGACAAGGTGAAGGTGGGGTTTTTGCAGAAGGCAACAATTATTATGGTTTTTTCCAATCATTCGGATGGTCTAACGTAGATCGTTTTTATAACGACCCACGTCCAAAAACAACCATATTAGTTGGTGTTCCAGAAGGTTATGACAATACAAATAGCTCAGTTTACATCTCTTATGATGGGGAAGAAACTGGATTAGCAAACCTAGATACTTACGATGCTGGTACAGGCTTATTTAGCGAGCATTACGGACAAATTCCAATCGGATTAGAATGTCATATCATTTTTGCAACTGAAGATGGAGACGACTGGAAATATGCAATAAAAGCCGTTACGATAGCTGAAAATGATGTTATTACATTTACAGACGGTGAAACATCTGTGGCTACAGAAGCGCAACTTACAACCATCATTAATGGTTTACCATAAACATCTACACATTAGTTACCTACTTAATACTTTGTCCAATTTTTTAACCTATTTATTTAAAACCAGAAGCATTTTGTTTCTGGTTTTTGTTTTTAATAATTATTTGGACACTACCACAGGATCGGGCTTTATTTGTGTTTTATTATTTTAAATTAAAAACTCATGAATATAACTATTTCGGCAATAGTTTACCGATGAAAAAACAGATAAAATGGGTAACAAAATAAAAACAGAATTGATATAAATATGTATACTATGAAAAAAAACATTTACATATTAATATTAGTCATTTTAATACTCGTAACAATAAGTGCCAATATTGTTATTATAGTATCTAATTGTATTACGTAATAAAAAGTAATCACTTTTTGTATATTTAACAACAACTAAACACTAAACATATAATGAAAAAACATACCATCTTATTTCTGTTTTTTGCATGTATCTTAAATATCCCTGCACAAGAACTTGTGAATGATACCATTACAAGAACTGCAACCATAAAAGCTAATGTAATAAATGGCAACTCAATAATTTTAACCCCAGAAACCCCTGTATTAAATCAAATAGCCGGAGCTCCAAAAGCTTTTTATACTTATTACTGGGAATTGGGAGATGGTAATTATAGTAAAGAAGAAAACCCAAAACACACCTATAAAAAAACGGGTGAATATGAAGTAAAACTTTGGGCAACCAATAATTATGACACCGGTAAACCACCAACAACAAGACCTGAAAAAGTAGCTATAAATACACTTTCTGATGCTTATGAAGATATGGCAACAATGGATGAAGATTTCACATTAAAACGCAACAGAGAACCTGTACCTAATCAAGAAATAATAACTATTTTGAGTTATAAAAACACTAAAGATTATACTACAAACGGAAAACTCTATCTGTTTTATAATGAATTAAAATATAAGGCTAATAATTTTGAATTGATTGAAACCAGAACCCATCATAATGAAAAAGAGGCTTTACCAGACGCTTTTGCTTTTACTAGAAATATAGATGAAGACAAATTGTATTTAGCTTCTTTAAATTCAAATATTATAAGCGATGCTCAAATTGAGCAAGATTCAACAGAAAAAACAAACTTACCTTTAACTATTGATAACTCTAAAGCCTATTACAAAAACTGGAGTATTTTAGAATTTGATAATATGCAACCAAAAGAAGAACGTAACATCTTCTTCAGTTTAAAAACAACACCCGAAATGGTTAAAGACACGAGTGCCATTATATCTGTAAGAGGTGTTTATGTGCCTGATGGAAATTATGACAACCATAAAGTAAAAGACATGGAAATGGAAATTGTTACCTCACACGATCCTAATAAAATGTCATCAAACGGTACGTTTATGAATTATAGATTGGTGAGATTTAAAACCTTAAAATACAAAATTAAGTTTCAAAATAATGGAGAAGGACCAGCAAATACCATTCGTTTAGAAACCGATATTCCAGAGATGCTAGACAAAGCTACTTTAGAGGTTGTAGACATGTACCCTAAATGTGACATATGTCCGAAACAAGAGGTTCTTTATAGCTGTTTAGATACTACATTTACAGATACTCAGGCTATTTTTACTTTTAAAAATATTTACTTACCCGGAAGCGAACAAAAAAACGTTAAAGAATACGACTCTACTAAAGGGTTTGTAAAATATAAGATCCAATTCGCTAAAGATTTTCATAAGAAAAAAACAAAAAGTAGAACCGCCATTATTTTTGATAAAAACGACCCTATTATTACTAATTATTCAACCACGCGTTTTTTACCAGGCATTTCAATTGGTGCAAAAGCAGGCTATAATTCATTTAGTAATCTAAATAATTCTGAAAGTTACTTTTTTGGAGCAACACTTTCTCCTTATAAATCGTATCGCTGGTATTGGCAGGTAGAATTGATGAATAATTTTCATAATTATGAAGAAGACACACGTGTTGAAGAAGAGTTTATTCAGGAGGCTCAAGGATTTAGATTTCTACAAAGAACTACTACCAATACCTCTTATGAAAATATAGATTGGGATATTCCTGTTTTAATACGGTATAACATTAATAATTATTTTGGACTTGGTGCGGGTTTACAAAACACCCTTTCAATTAATGAAAAGCAGCAACAAAATATTTTTATTGAACAGTTTGAAGGAGATCAACCTGATGCTCCCGTTTTTAATACTATTCAAGAAACTAACAACACAACTAATTCCTTTACTAATTTAAGAACAGGATTATTATTTGAAGCCACCGCAGGTTTTGCCAGAATTGGACCAAGTTTAGGTGCGCGTTATATAATGAATTTTGAAAACAATTTTAACTATTGGCAGTTTTATGCCATTTGGAAATTCTGAAGCTAAGCTTCTTTTGTCGACTCACTCTTATGAAACATTCATAACTAAATTTTCGTTACCCGAGAAAATGATTAAATGAATGTTACATGTGACCGATAAAAACAATAATTACAAACACATGAAAAAACTTGTTCTTCTTCTATTTCTAATGTCCTCATTTGTGTTTTCGCAAACCCTCGAAGAAACCATTTATGTTGCAGCAGAAACATTTATAGCAAATCAAAATGAAGGAACTCTTCAAGTATTAAATACTCATGAAGCCAATTTTAAAAACCAAGTAAAAACTAAAGATGAACAACTAGCTTTAGTTTTTTTACAATGTCATAAAGGATATTATTTAAATAAATTAGGCAATTTAAACGACGCTATAAGCACTTATGAAAATGCTACAAAACGATTTTTTAATAACAAACTCGCATCACTTTCAGATTTTGATATTATTGAAAACTGCTTAAATCCTTTAGGAAATCTTTATACCAAAACAGGCGATTACACCAATGCTATAAGCACCATAAATCAGTACATTTTTTTAGCCAAAAAAAGCAATAATAAAAACCATCAAATAAGCGGGATTATTAATCTTTCAAAACTGTATCAAACTATTGGTAAACATGAAACCGTTATAAAAACCATTGAAGAATCCTTAACGTTTAAAACCTTAAACACCTTTCAAAAAGAACATCTTCAAAATATAAAAATACATAGTTTAATTATTTTAAAACGTTATGACGAAGCATTAACTTTAAACAACTCGTTGATATATTCTACATTTCAAAAACATAAAAACAATTATTTAATAGCACTTCAAAAAAAAGCGTATAATACGGCACTTTCTTCTTTTGAAAAAGCAAAAATGCTAATTACTCAGAACAATTTATCGACAAGAAATTTAGCTAAATTTTATATTGAAGAAGCACAATTACATATTTTACTTAACAACAAAAAAGAAGCTGTAAATACTTTAAAAATGGCGCTTAAAATATTGCTTCCAAACGTCAACAATAAAGACCTACCAAAACAAGAGAGTTTATTTGCTGAAAACACTTTTATAGATATTTTCGATTTGTATGCTACTTTACAAACAGACCCTAAAACAGCTTTAGAAAGTCTTAATTTAAGCTTTTATGTTTCTGAATTACTACAAAATAATTGGACATCGCAAGAAAACAAAATACAAAATCAAGCAGCCGATAGAATACGAAGTGAAACTTGCATAGATATTCTCTTTAGTGAATACATTCGAACTAAAAACAAAAACTTTATTATTAAGGCATTTCAATATGCTGAAAGCAACAAAGCATCCGTTTTAAAAGAAATTTTTCAAAAAAAGATACAGCTTCAACAACATCCAAATGATAGTTTATTAACTAAAGAATTTCATCTTTTAAAAGAACAAGAACGTATTACTAGTTTGCTAATAAAAGAACAATTAGGCCCATCAAAAGCACCTGAAATCAATAAACTAAGTCAAAATTTAAATGCCATTTCACTTCAATTAAAAGCATTAAAATCTTCTATTTCTAAAAAATATTCAGAAATAAACAATACTATTTCAATTGAAGAACTTCAACATAAATTACAAAAAGATAATGCCCTCTTGGTAGAATACTTTTATGGAAAAAACACCCTATATCAATTTATCATCTCTAAGGATGATATAATAACTGAAAGTACTGATTTAAGTAATGAAGCTAAAAAAAGCATTACAGATTTTATACACTCATTTGATAATGCTTCTATTATAAATAATGATATAACCAAATTTACTGAACAAGCCTATCAGCTATTCAAACTACTAAATTTCAACAAAACTAAAACTAAAAAAAACATCATAATTATACCCGATGGTTTGTTAAACTTTATCCCTTTTGAAGCGCTTTTAACCTCCAAAACCAATACTACTTCCTTTTCAAAAATGCCTTTTGTAATTAAAAGTCATACAATAGCTTATAATTCTAGTTCACAATTTTATTTAACTAGCACTAAAGCAACTAAAAGCACCAATTTATTAGGGTTTTTTCCTGTTTTTGAAAACAGTAAGCAACCGCTAACATTTTCAATAGAAGAAGCATCAACAGTAGAAAATGAAATGGATTCTAAATTACTACTAAAAAATAAGGCTACTAAAAACTATTTTATTGAAAACGCTAAAAACTACGACATTCTTCATCTATCTACCCATGCCAGTGCTGGCGATTTTGTTACTCCTGCTCATATAGAATTTTACGATGACTCATTATTTTTAAACGAATTATATACAATAAATTTAAACACAAACCTTGTTGTTTTAAGCGCCTGTGAAACTGGAATTGGTAAGCTTTTTAAAGGCGAAGGACCAATGAGTATTGCCCGTGGATTTCAATATGCTGGTGCTAAACACTTATTATTCTCCTTATGGCAAATAAACGATCTGTCCACTTCACAAATTATGCAATCGTTTTATAAGGAATATAATAACAACAAATCTGGTTACATTTCAAATCACCTTTCAAAAATCAACTATTTAGAAAATGACGCCATTACTAACGCAAAAAAATCACCTTATTACTGGAGTGCTTTTGTCTTTTATGGCACGCTTACAGAGCCTTCATCAAATAACATCCTATTTTATATTTTTATTGGGCTTGCAATTATTTTGATTATAGTATTTTTAGCTTTTAAATTAAAAACCCATGCAAGAAACACTTGAGGAGTTCCTTATTAACAAAGGCTATTCAAAAATTAAATTAAAGCTTACTAAAACTAATCATTTTGAAATGAAAGTTATTTTGAATGGTGTTAAGGGGCGTTTTATTTTAGATACTGGAGCATCAAGTTCTTGTGTTGGCTTTGAAGCCATTGATACTTTTAACCTAAAAGTTAAAGATTCTGAAATTAAAGCTGCTGGAGCTGGCGCTACAGATATGGAAACTAAAATGTCTAAAAAAAATAAGGTAAGAATAGGAAAATGGAAAAATGACAAAGTTGTTTTAGTTTTGTTTAACCTTACCCATGTAAATACGGCTTTAATTAGTCATAGTTCAAAACCTGTTGATGGTATTATTGGTGCAGATATTTTGAAAAAAGGAAAAGCCATCATAGATTATGAAAAAAAATACTTATACTTAAAACTATAAAATTCGCTATATTTACAATAGAATTAATAGCAATTTATTCCCTATAGTTAATGAGCACCTCTATTGTAATAGCAGATGACCATCCCTTAATGTTACGAGGCATAACAGATTTTTTAACTTCTAAAAATTTTGATATTGTTGGAAGCGCTACAGACGGAAATAGCGCTTATAATCTTATAGTAAAGTTGAAACCAGAAATAGCCATTCTAGATATAAGAATGCCACATAAAACTGGTTTAGAAATTGCTGAGGCGTGCCAAAAAAACAACCTATCAACCAAAATTATTCTTATCACTTTTGATAAAGAAGAAGAATTATATGATAAGGCTAAAGCCTATAATGTATACGGTTATATTTTAAAAGATTTTGCTATTGAAGAAATTGAAACATGTATTGATAACGTTCTTAATAATCGACCTTATTTTAGTGAAGGAATAGGCTCATATTTAAACCACAATGCTCATGACCAAAAACCAAAAAGGTTAGAACTATTAACAAAATCTGAACTAAAAATAACTAAACTTATTTCTGAAAACAAAACCAGTCAAGACATTGCTGAAGAACTTAACATTTCTATTCGTACTGTAGACAAACATAGAAGTAATATTGTTGCTAAACTAAGTTTAGATAACAAACCTACATCGCTTTCTATTTGGGCAAATGTTAATAAAATCCATTTGTAAAATACGTAGAAGTACTTATTTTTTTTCACATTTATATACGATACATTTACAGTGCTATTAATTAGTTCTTAGGGAGAATTATAGAAAACTCTAAATTGTTATGATTTAGAGTTTTCGCTTTTCACAAACTACCATTACATAAAAATACGTAGAAGTACTTATTTTTTATATTCTTTTTACAATATACATTTACAGTGCTATTAATTCATTAAAAAGGGATTATCAAACATACTATGGTTATTTAAAGCATAGATGGTAAACTTGTATTAACAAAAAACTTATTTACAAGCCGAAACAATGAAAAAATACAATAGTCCTCTAGAAAAATACCTTGCAATTGGATTAGCTATAGTCGTAATTGTTGTTATTTCAATTAATATACTAATTAATATATTATAGTCTATTAACAAAAATAGCCGCCAAAAGCGGCAGCTATTTTTATAAATTTCTTTTTTTTAATATTAAAGTTCTAAAGCCTTTTTAATATCATTATTCATTAATAATTCTGCTGGGTTTTCTAAAGCTTCTTTTACAGCCACTAAAAAGCCTACACTTTCTTTTCCATCAATTATTCTATGATCATAAGATAAGGCAACATACATAATAGGACGTATCTCAACTTTACCATCAATAGCAACAGGACGTTCTACAATATTATGCATTCCTAAAATACCACTTTGTGGTGGGTTAATAATAGGTGTAGATAACATGCTACCAAAAACGCCTCCATTTGTAATGGTAAAGGTGCCTCCTGTCATTTCATCAACAGTAATTTGACCATCTCTAGCACGAAGTGCTAAACGTTTTACTTCAGATTCTACACCTCTAAAACTTAAGTTTTCAGCATTTCTAATAACGGGTACCATAAGTCCTTTTGGCCCTGAAACGGCTATACTAATATCACAAAAATCATAAGAAAGCATTTCTTTTCCATCCATCATAGAATTTACAGCAGGATACATTTCTAATGCTCTTACAACTGCTAGCGTAAAGAAACTCATGAAGCCTAAACCAACACCATGTTTTGTTTTGAAGGTTTCTTTGTACTCATTACGTAACGCAAAAATAGGAGACATATCAACCTCATTAAAAGTGGTTAACATAGCTGTAGTGTTTTTAACTTCCACTAAACGCTCTGCCACTTTACGACGTAACATAGACATTTTACTTCTAGAAGTTCCTCTATTTCCTCCTGTTGGTGTTCCCATAGAAGGCACTGCGTTTATAGCATCATCTTTAGTTACTCTACCGTCTTTTCCTGTTCCAGAAATTGAAGCAGCATCCATATTTTTTTCTGCTAAAATCTTTTTTGCAGCAGGACTCGCAGAACCTGTAGCATATGTTTTTGCTTCTGTCTCAGCTACTTTTGGAGCTTCAACCTTTGGTGCTTCTTCTTGTTTTTCAACTTTTGGAGCACCTCCTTCTGGTTTTGCTGCACTTGTATCAATTAAACATACTATAGCTCCAACAGCTACAGCGTCACCTTCTTCAGCTTTAAGCGTAATAATTCCGCTAGCTTCAGCTGGTAATTCAAGCGTTGCTTTATCACTATCTACCTCAGCAATGGCTTGATCTTTTTCAACATAATCTCCATCTTCCACTAGCCATGTTGCTATTTCCACTTCTGTAATAGACTCGCCTGGTGAAGGCACTTTCATTTCTAAAATCATTTTTTATAATTTTATTTTAATTGATTTTCTTTTTATAACTAATTTTTATCAAAAACAGCATCAATGACACGACGTTGTCTTCTTTTATCTCTTGTACTAGAACCTGGAGCTGGAACCGAATTAAATGGTCTAGAATAAACTTCTAATTTAACTAAATCCATCCGTTGTAACATATAACTCCAAGCACCCATATTTTTAGGTTCTTCTTGTGCCCATGCATAGGTTTTAACATTAGGATAACGACTTATTACTTCTTGTATTTTTTCTAAATGCAAAGGGAATAATTGCTCAATTCTAACTAAAGCAACATCAGTTGTTCCTAATACTTCTCTTTCTGCTAATAAATCATAATAAAATTTACCTGTACAGAAAACAAGTTTTTTTGCGTTTTCTGGGTTTATTGTATCGTCTATAACTTCTTGAAATGCTCCCGAAGCTAGTTCATTTAAACTTGAAACAGCTTTTGGATGACGTAATAAACTTTTTGGTGTAAAAACTATTAGTGGTTTTCTGAAATCGCGTTTCATTTGACGACGTAATAAATGATATATATTTGCAGGTGTTGTACAGTCTGCAACCGTCATATTATCTTCTCCACATAATTGTAAATAACGTTCTATTCTTGCCGAGGAATGCTCAGACCCTTGCCCTTCATAACCATGTGGTAATAATATAACAATACCATTTTGTGCTTTCCATTTATCTTCAGCTGCCGATAAATATTGGTCAAATATAATTTGAGCACCATTGCTAAAATCTCCAAATTGTGCTTCCCAAATAGTTAAAGTATTAGGGTTTGCCATGGCATAACCATAATCAAAACCTAATACGCCATATTCAGATAAAAGAGAATTATAAATGTCCATTTTACCTTTACTTTCAGGATTTATATTTAATAAATTAATACGCTCTTCAGATATTTCATCACGTAAAATAGCATGTCTATGGCTAAAAGTACCACGCTCAACATCTTGCCCTGACATACGTACATTAAAACCTTCTTCTAACAAACTACCATAAGCCAAAGTTTCTGCCATTCCCCAATCTAAAGTATCGGTTTCAAATACCATTTTAGCACGACCATCTAAAATTCTTTCAGCTTTTCTTAAAAACTTAACGCCTTCTGGAACCGTTGAAACAATTTTAGAAATATTTTCTAAATTACTTTTTGGAAATGTTGTATCTGCTGCTTTTAACATGCCTTCTAACCCTTGACGTTCAAAATCAGTCCAACGCTCTTGCATAAACTCTCTAACAATAGAAGAATCTGCTGCTTTAGACTTTACGTACTCACGTTCTAAAGTCTCTTTAAACTCTGTAACAATGTTATCTAAATAAGCTTTATCAATGGTATTTTCAGCAATTAATTTGCTAGAATATATTTGAAAAGAGTTTTTATGTTTTGCTATTTCTTTATATAATTTTGGTTGAGTAAATCGAGGTTCATCACCTTCGTTATGACCATATTTACGATATCCCAACAAATCAATATAAACATCTTTTTTGTAACGCATTCTGTAGTCTAAAGCTAATTCTACAGCATGTACAACCGCCTCTGCATCATCAGAGTTTACATGTAATACAGGAGATAAAGTTACCTTTGCAACATCGGTACAATACGTGCTTGAACGCGCATCTAAATAATTAGTAGTAAAACCAATTTGGTTATTAACAACAATATGTAAAGTTCCTCCCGTTTTGTAGCCATTCAATTGACTCATTTGAGCTATTTCATAGGCAATACCTTGACCTGCTATTGCTGCGTCGCCATGTACTATTATTGGTATTATTTTTTGGTCGTCTCCTTCGTAATCTGTATCAATTTTGGCTCTTGTAATACCTTCAGCTACAGATGCAACCGTTTCTAAATGCGATGGATTTGGCACCAAATTCATTTTAATAGTCTTACCATTTTGATAGGTTTTATCTAAGGTTAAACCTAAATGATATTTAACATCTCCATCTATATCTTCATCTTCAAAATCTTTACCATCAAACTCGCTTAAAAGCTCATTCATTGGTTTTCTAAAAATATTTACAAGCGTGCTTAAACGCCCACGATGTGCCATTCCTAAAACACATTCTTTTACACCATATTTTTCAACAGCGTAAAAAAGCACATTACTTATTGCAGGAATTAATGATTCGCCTCCTTCTAAAGAAAATCGCTTTTGCCCCACATATTTTGTTTGTAAAAAGTTTTCAAAATTCACCGCTTGGTTTAATTTTGAAAGGATATATTTCTTTTTATCTACAGAAAAATTAGGTTGATTATCATTAAAATTCAGATTACCCTGCCACCATGAAATCACTTCAGGATTACGCAAATACATATATTCTACACCAATAGAACTACAATAAATTCTTTCTAAGTGAACTAGAATTTCGCGTAAGGTCTGAACCCCAATGCCTAATATTTCACCGGCATTAAAAACAGTATCTAAATCGTTTGCGGTAAGACCGAAATTTTCAATATCTAATGTTGGAGTATACGTTCTTCTACTACGTACAGGGTTTGTTTTAGTAAACAAATGCCCTCGCATTCTGTAACCATCAATAAGTTTTATAATTTGAAATTCTTTTTGAAGATATTCTGGCATTTGTGCTGAAACACCTTCTACTATTTCACCTTCTAATCCATAATTTTCACTACCAAAATCATAACCTTGAAAAAAAGCTCTCCAACTTGGTTCTACTGTATCTGGATTCTGTAAATATTGATCGTACAAATCAGCAAAATATGCTGTATGTGCTGTGTTTAAAAAGGAAAATTTATCCATTATTGTTATAATTCACTAACGTTTAATCAAATTTGGGGTCAAAAATACAACTTTTAACAAAATTAGGTGTTTCTTTTACTATCTTTATAAGATAACAAGAATCGTTATCATTAATAAACAATATTTTGTGTTAATTTTTTAATGAATTACAAATTTATGCCCATAATTTATATAATCAATAAAACAAAACTATTCTTTTTCTTAATTGTTTTTTGTTTTTTACATTCTTCAAATGCTCAAGATAAAACAAATAATTTTTGGAAAGATGTACGTTTTGGAGGAGGTTTTGGATTAAATTTTAGTGATAATTTTTTTAGTGCAACTATTGCACCCAGTGCAATATATGAATTTAATAAAACAGTAGCTCTTGGTTTCGGACTTAATGCAACCTTTAACAATCAAAAAAGCATCTATAAATCTACCATTTTAGGAGGTAGTATTATTGGTCTTTTTAATGTTATTAATGAAATTCAACTTTCAGCAGAGTTTGAACAACTTAACGTAAATAGACACTATAATGTTAATTTGAATATTGAAGACGATAATTATTGGATACCTGCCTTTTTTTTAGGTGCAGGATACAGAAATGGCAACATTACTTTTGGTATAAGATATGATGTTTTATACGACAATGAAAAAAGTATTTATATAACCCCTTGGGCTCCTTTTGTTAGGTTTTATTTTTAAAGTGGTAAAAACGCATTTCCTAATTTAACTTCTAAAGCTAATTCTTCAATAGTTCTATGCTGCAAGTTTTTTAATATTTTTTTTCTATGAGAACTTAAAATATTATGTAAAGGGCATGGTTTATCTTCATTACATTTTTCTAAACTTAGCATACAACTTGTAAGTCTCTTTTCTCCATCAATAACATTTAAAATATTAATAACTGGCTGGCTTTTATTATTCTCATTTAAATAAAACCCTCCTTTAGGACCACGAACTGAAGATATAATATTCGCTCTAACTAACTCCTGTAATAATTTAGCAATATAAGCTTGCGGAACATTAATGGGTTTGCTAATATCTTTTGCCATAATTTTTTTTTCTTCACTGGAATGTAAAGCCAAGAATAAAACAGCTTTAATAGCGTATTTTGATGAATTTGAGAGCATTTACAAATATAACAAATTCTACACAGGTTTAAAAAAGATATTTTTGTCTTAAATATGATTTTTATCATATTATATTAAACTACAGGGTTTTAAATTTGTTTAATTAAATCTAAAAATAATTATGAAAAAAACACTAAGTATTCTAACAATTTTATTTGCAACCATATTAATAAGTTGTGGCGGTAAAGAGGAAAAAAAGAAAGAAGGATTCTCCTATGAAAAAAAGGCACCAATAGAACAAAAAACAACAAATGTTGAAAAAGTTCCTGCATCAAAAAAAATAGATTTAACTAATAAAGGTATTGGTCCTATTAAATCTGTAACATTAAATGCAGAGATAGATCAATCAATGGCAACTCATGGTGCAGATGTATACAAAAAAATGTGTACTGCATGCCATAGGGTCGATAAAAAATTTATTGGTCCAGCTCCAACTGGTATTTTAGAACGCAGAACTCCTGAGTGGACTATGAACATGATTTTAAATCCAGATGAAATGACTCAAAAAGATCCTTTAGCTAAAGCTTTATTAATAGAATTTAATGGTTCTCCTATGGCAAATCAAGGATTATCTGAAGAAGATGCAAGGGCTGTATTAGAATATTTCAGAACTCTAAAATAACTAACACAAATAACCAATGAAAACAATTAAACAACTAGCCTTTCTTTTTGCATTTATAGCATTAATTTGTTCTTGTAAAAATGACACTAAAGACCCCTCAACGACCTCTAAAGTTACATCAACTGAAAATGAATCATTAGAAAGAACAGGGCAAGCTTTTATTGATGATGACGAAAGCAAACCAACTGTTTTAAGTATAGCCATTGGTTCTAAAGATCATACAACATTGGTAGCTGCGGTTCAAGCAGCCCAATTAGAAAATGCACTAGTTAATGCAGGACCTTTAATGGTTTTTGCGCCAACAAACGAAGCTTTTGCAGCTTTACCAGAAGGAACCGTTGAAAATTTACTAAAACCAGAAAACAAAGCTGCTTTAGCAAATATTTTAAAATACCATGTAACTCCTGGAAACTATTCTAAAGATTTTTTAAAGAAATTTAAAAAACTAGGGCAAGCCAATAACGGCTATGTTAAAGTAGAAGTTGTTGATGGTGAACCATTAATTGGAGGCGCAAAAATACTAGGAAGCGTAAAAGCTGGAAATGGTATAGTACATATAATTGACAAAGTTTTACTTCCACCAACTGACTAACAAAAATTAAATTTATATAAGACATGAAAACATTAATTAAATCAACTATTACCGTTTTATGTGCGCTTGTAGCACTTACAAGTTGTAATAATTCAACAAAGGACAGTAAGTCTGGAGTACTTGCAAGTAATGTTGCAGAAAAAGTATATGTTGCTCCTGGTGAACATGACGAGTTTTATGCCTTTATTTCTGGAGGGTTTAGTGGGCAATTATCTGTTTATGGATTACCTTCTGGACGTTTATTTAAAGTCATTCCTGTATTCTCCCAAGATGCAGAAAAAGCATACGGTTATAACGAAGAAACAATTCCTATGCTAAACACTTCTCATGGTTTTGTACCTTGGGATGATTCTCACCATCCAGACATTTCGCAAACAAAAGGTGAATTAGATGGTAGATACATTTATATTAATGCTAACAATACACCTCGTATTGCAAAAATAGATTTAACAACATTTGAAACTACAGAGATTATTGAAATCCCTAATAGTGCCGGAAATCATAGTTCATCATTTGTAACCGAAAACACTGAATATGTTGTAGCGGGAACTCGATTTTCAGTACCTATTCCTCAAAAAGACATGTCTATAAAAGATTATAAAGGAAACTTTAAAGGCGCTTTATCATTTTTAAAAATAAACCCAGACAATGGCGAAATGGCTATTAAATTTCAAATATTAATGCCTGGATTTAATTATGATTTATCACACCCTGGACGCGGAAAATCTCATGGCTGGTTCTTTTTTACTACTTATAATACCGAAGAGGCAAATTCTCTTTTAGAAGTTAATGCATCACAAAACGATAAAGATTTTATTGCAGCTATTAACTGGAAAAAAATTGAAGAATACGTAAACAATGGTGGTGGAACTAAAATGCCAACAAACTATGCCCATAATTTATATAGTGATGAAACACATTCTGCTACATCTACTATGATAAACGAGGTATTAACGGTTAACCCAATAGATATTCCTGGAGCCGTTTTCTTTTTGCCTACACCAAAATCACCACATGGTTGTGATGTAGATCCAACTGGCGAATATATAGTTGGTAACGGAAAACTTTCAGCGAACTTAACAGTACATTCATTTACCAAAATGCAAGATGCTATTGCAAATAAAAAATACGACGGTGAAGCTTATGGTATTCCAATTTTAAAATTTGAAGATGTACTTGCAGGTTCTGTAGAACAACCAGGGTTAGGCCCTTTACATACAGAATTTGATGGAAAAGGCAATGCGTATACTACATTCTTTATTTCTTCTGAAGTCGTAAAATGGAAATTAGGCACTTGGGAAGTTATTGACAGAAAACCAACGTATTACTCTGTGGGTCACTTAATGATTCCAGGAGGAAACTCAGCAAAACCTTTTGGAAAATATGTTCTTGCTATGAATAAAATAACAAAAGACCGTTATTTACCAACAGGCCCAGAGGTAACACAATCGGCACAACTATATGATATATCAGGTGATAAAATGGAATTACTTTTAGATTTTCCAACTATTGGAGAGCCTCATTATGCCGCTGGTTGTCCTGCATCATTAATTGAAGCAAATTCTAAAAAACTTTATAAGCTAGAAGAAAATAAACACCCTTATGCAGCTAAAAGTGATGCCGATACTAAAGTGGTTAGAAATGGCAAAGAGGTTCATATACAAATGACTATGATTCGTAGTCACTTTTCACCAGATAATATAGAAGGTATAAAAGTAGGAGACAAAGTATATTTCCATGTTACTAATCTAGAACAAGATTATGATGTACCTCACGGTATTGCTATGATTGGAGCGAACACTTCCGAACTACTAATTATGCCAGGGCAAACTGAAACTTTTATTTGGGAACCAAAACAAGTTGGAGTTTGGCCATTTTACTGTACCGATTTCTGTTCTGCTCTACATCAAGAAATGCAAGGTTACGTTCGTGTATCTCCTGCATCATCTACCCTACCATTATCTTGGTCATTAGGCGAAGACATTGAATAAAGAAACTAGGGGGATTTTGTTTTAGTGTTTATTTCCCTATAAAGGCGAGAGCTATTTATCGCTCTCGCTTTTTTTTAAACATTAATAAAACACTAATATCTTAAGATTATGAAATGAGCCATAACAAGTTTTGATACAAACAGATATGTTTCATAGCGAATTACATATGACAGATAAAAAACAATAAATTTTAAACAGATGAAAAAGTCAAACATTTTAATGCTTTTGGCTGCATTATTTCCTTTAGCATTATTTATTTTTCCTTTATGGAATATTACACTTGAAGCGCCTCAATATCCTATTCCGTTAGGAATGAATATTCATATTAACGATTTTTCAGATGCACACCCTCATGATATTAAAAACATTAATTTAATGAATCATTATGTGGGTATGAAATATATTCCAGATGCCATTCCAGAATTCAAAATTTTTCCTATTGGAATCATTCTTACAACCATTTTAGGATTAATAATTGCTTTTAAAGGCAACTATAAATGGTTCTTATTTTGGTTTATTTTAATGATTGTATTATGCAGTGCTGGGTTATACGACTTTTATCTATGGGAACATGATTATGGCCACGACCTAGACCCTAAAGCCATTATGAAGTTCACCAATCCAGATGGTAGCGTTATGGGATTTCAGCCACCTTTATTTGGTAGTAAAAATATTTTAAACTTTAAAGCACATTCTTATCCTCGTTTAGGCGCATTGTTTTTAGGCTTAGGTATTGCTACTGGGTTTATTGCCTTTTTAATTGGCAAGAAAAACCACAAAAAGAGTTAAATATGTAGAGAAGAAATAAACACTAAAAAAACATGCAAACACTAAAACACTATTACACAGGTATACTATTGCTATTTTTTTTTAGCTGTAATGTATCTCCTAAAGCTATGAACTATGGTGATGATGGCTGTCATTTTTGTAAAATGACTATTGTCGACAAAGTTCATGCCGCCGAAATTGTAACTCAAAAAGGAAAGGTCTACAAATTTGACGCTACAGAATGTATGATCAATTTCATGAAAGAATTTGAACGTTCTGAAGTGAAATTCTATCTATCAAATAATTACATAGAACCCGAAGCACTCATCGATGCTACAAAAGCTACATTTTTAATTAGCAAAAATATTCCAAGTCCTATGGGAGCATTCTTATCAGCATTTAAAACTGAAGAAGATGCTCAAAACATGCAAACAAAAAAGAGTGGAACACTATATTCTTGGGAAGAATTACTAGCATATTTTAAAGACAAATAACTAAAAATTAAACAGTCTGGTTCTAAAGCTTTAATAACATTCTCATGTACAAAAACTTATAAATATGTTTTTAAAAAGTATCATTTTTTTACACATTATCTGCGCTACAATTTGGACTGGAGGTCATTTAATTTTAGCAATAACTGTATTACCCAAAGCATTACGCTTTAATGATTTTCGAATCATAGAAACTTTTGAAAGCAAATTTGAAAAAATTGGTCTTCCTGCATTATTAATATTAGTTCTTACAGGAATTTACATTACTTATCAATATGCTCCAGATATATTTCTATTTAATCTTGAAGATCATTATACAAAACATATTTTATTAAAATTCACATTTCTCTTTTTTACTATTGGTTTGGCTTTGCATGCCAAATTTGTTTTAATTCCTAATCGAGACCTAAAACCTTTAGCATACCATATTGTGCTAGTTACAATACTATCGGTACTATTTGTATTTGTTGGTTTTAGCGCTAGATCCGGAGGAATAATCTAAAATAAATGAACGCTTTTTTTAAACATATAATTTTATTCTGTTCAGTAATACTTTCCTGTTCTGCAAGCTCACAAACAATTAGTGTTTGTAAAGATTGCTCTATTACTTCTTTAAAAGAAGCTATCTCAATAGCAAAAGAATTTGATACCATTATTGTAAAAAAAGGAACTTATAAAGAACATAGTATTTTAGTTAACAAACCACTCACCATTATTGGTAAAAACTACCCTGTTATTGATGGTGAACTAAAAGGAGAAATCATCACCGTTATTTCAGATAATGTTACAATAGACGGATTATTCATTATTAATGTAGGCACAAGTTACACAGAAGATTATGCAGCCATTAGAGTACGTAAAAGTAAAAATTTTGTAATTCAAAACGTCGTTTTAGAAAAATTATTCTTTGGTATTTATATTGAAAAATCAAGCTATGGCAAAGTATTTCACAACAAAATTATTGGTGATGCTGTTGAAGAATACAACTCTGGAAATGGCATTCAACTTTGGTACAGCAACCATATAGAAATTGAACATAATTATGTAGAACATGTAAGAGATGGTATATATTTAGAATTTTCAGACGATTGTTTAATAAAAAATAATGTGAGTGCAGAAAACCTTCGCTATGGTTTACATTTTATGTTTTCAAACAATGATGTATATCAAGATAATACCTTCGAAAATAATGGCGCTGGAGTAGCAGTTATGTTTTCTAAAAAAATAACAATGCTTAATAATACCTTTAAAGAAAATTGGGGAACGGCTTCTTATGGTTTGTTATTAAAAGAAATTAATGATGCCGAAATTACTGGAAACACTTTTGAAGAAAACACCATTGGCATTAACATTGAAGGCTCTAACAGAATTATTTATAAAAACAATAACTTTATTAATAATGGTTGGGCAATTAAAGTGCGTGGAGCATGCTATACCAACAGTTTTATAGAAAACAATTTTTTATACAACTCCTTCGACATCTCATACAATAGTAACATTAATGACAATGTGTTTAATAAAAATTATTGGAGCAACTATACTGGTTATGATTTAGATAAAAATGGTATTGGTGATGTACCATACAGACCTGTTAAATTATTCTCATACATAGTAAACCGAACACCAGAAACCATTATTCTATTGCGTAGTTTATTTATAGATATTATAGATTTTTCTGAAAAAGTATCACCCGTTTTCACACCAGACAACCTAATGGACAACAAACCTTTAACAAAAAGAATAACATGGTAAGCATTCAAAAGCTATATAAAAAATTCGGTAAAAACGAAGTGTTAAGCGGTGTTGATTTAGAGATAAATAACGGAGGCATTTTTGCTGTATTAGGCCCTAATGGTTCTGGAAAAACCACTTTAATTAAATCTGTTTTAGGCATGGTTATTCCTAATAAAGGAGCCATTTATGTAAACGGAGAAAACATAAAGAAAAACTCAAGCTACAGGCATCAAATTGATTATTTACCACAAATAGCGAACTTTCCTAGTAATTTAAAAGTAAAGGAGTTAATCAAAATGATTAAAGATTTGCGGGGTAAAACAAATGAAGATCAAAGGCTTATAGAACTCTTTAAACTAGAACCTTTTTTAGATAAAAAACTAGGGAATCTATCTGGTGGTACTAAGCAAAAAGTAAATATTATATTAACTTTTATGTTTAATAGTCCATTAATAATTTTAGACGAACCCACAACGGGGCTAGACCCCATTTCACTTATTCGTTTAAAAAATTTAATTCAAATTGAAAAAGCGAAAGGAAAAACCATTTTAATAACTTCTCACATTATGAGTTTTGTTGAAGAAGTCTCCGATGAAATTGTGTTTTTACTAGAAGGTAAAATATACTTTAAAGGCTCTATTTCAGAATTAAAAACAAAAACAAATCAATCTAATTTTGAACATGCTATAGCATCAATCCTAACAGAAAACCATGCTTAAAATATTAAAATATAGTTTTTACGATTTAATGCG